>Ga0182007_10000141_pt1 | contig 47964 bp, 82 predicted proteins | sample Sormic07211113_1_FD_123023 | JGI IMG/M metagenome (GOLD analysis project Ga0182007, IMG submission 123023) | Rhizosphere microbial communities from Sorghum bicolor, Mead, Nebraska, USA - 072115-113_1 MetaG | ecosystem: Host-associated > Plants > Roots > Rhizosphere | place: USA: Nebraska...
CGATGTGCTCGCCGACAGTAAGGAAGTCGATGCGACGGTTAAGCGAGTTCAGCTCAATGATAGCGGTGAACACGTCAGCATTGTCCTGCCAGTAGAAATCCTTCGCCTCAAGATCTGCCGCTAGCAGGTCGATCAGCGCAGGGTCGATCATCATGGCACCGAGAACGCTTTGCTCGGCTTCCAGGCTAAATGGGTCACGCATTGTATTTCCCCTCGTCGTAATTGCCTTCGATTATCTTTCTGAAGTTCTTTGGAGCCATGATCCAGTCAAAGCAGCATGCGGTCCATCCTGTTTCGCCCATAAGAAACTTTGACTGAGAGATGTGCAAGAAGTATTTGTCGAAGAATTCAATCGAGCCGTATTCCTCCTCCTTCATCCATATCGCTCTCACTGCTTTCTGCCTGTCAGGATCTAGCTTCCTTGGTTGCGGGAACGATGGGAGCCTTTGCCGAAATGAGGCAAGGATCTTGTCATACGGGATTCGCAATGTCGACGTTTTTTCCTCGCCTCCATCACCGAGCAGATCTCGTGATTCAGCTTGCTGATCACAAGGCTTTTGCTCTGTTCTCTTCTCTTCTACTTCTAATCCTAATACTCCTTCTATATGACATTTGCTTTCATTTGATAAGCAAGTGCTTGCATTTGCTTGGCTAGTGCTTTCTTGAGCCTCTGATTCCGTGGCTTTCGTCTTTGCAATCCCGCCTTTTCTCCCTGCCTCTGATCGTTTTACACGCTCCGAATCTTTCTCCGTTCGCTCAATATTCAGACGCGTATTCACCATTTTCCCATCAGCGTCAAGGTCAAAGCACTTTTCTAGGCGCGGCCATGCGTCCTCCATAACGTCAATTGGGCAGTCGCAGATGTCGGCAAGGTCTTGCAGATCGGTCGGAATGAAACCCTCAGCCCAGCATTCGTCCAGCAGCTCTCGGTAGAGTCCGCGCTCAACGTACGTCATTCTCTGTACATTGCGATTCGCTCTCCAGTCCTGCCAGAACCATCTGTAATAAGGAAGCGGCCTATATGGTGCAGTTCGGATCATTTAGCCAGCCTCGCTTTGTAGTTTTCGAAATCTATATCAACCCTGGACCAGAGGTAGTACTGCGACTCTGCGAACGCTCCATGCTCTATTTGGGCAATGTCGTAAATCCAATGATGGATTTCCTTTACGTCGAGCCTGAAAAATTCACGATTACCAGAGACTCGCTTATCCGCCAATGCATCATGGATCATCAGCTCGTAGCTAGCTGGGTTTGGAACATCCGCATAGAAGAGCACGATGTAGGGCGAGGGAACTCCTGTTCCTTTTGAAAGCTGTATAGCACGCTCATACGGTGACGCTGACGTAAATCCGATTTTGTACATCCCTGGCATTGACTCGTTAGACATGCAGTAAACGAAACCCCAGCTCATTGTTTTGGCTCCAAGTATTCGCTTAGGGCGATCAGAACCTTATGTGTGGGATTGCTCTGAACGTTGTCCCTTACCTGCTTGATGGTGTTGTAGTGAAGCCCAGTCGCCTCCGCAACCATTAGTAGGCGGCGGTCTTGCAGTGCGTTACGGATGTCTTGCAATGTCATCATTTGGCTGCTTCCGGTTGCTGGTTTCTGTTTCGGTGTCACAGGATAACATAAAAGAAAAACAGTTCTCCGGAAAACACTTAGATTTTGATGGCTATAAACCGCCAGCCTCTTATAACGAAATCGTCTTTGACTGTAACCGTATGTGTCCTATCCTTTAGATCAAGGGGCAGCAAGAAGCCGCCCCAATCTTGAGATAAGGATCTAAACACTTTTAGAGGCTAAGACGATGACTACTGAAAAAAGCAAACAGGGCAAGGTTCTCCAGGCGATTGCAGAGCAAGGCGACAAACTGGACAATGTAGCTGGTGCTTTTATGAAGCTAGTCAAGGAAGAACAGATAGACACGCTGGAGAAATTCAATCCGTGGTTAGCTGTTGGTTACGAAGAGAACGGATGGTCGAACGTTATTGGGCGACCGGTGCCAGGTTCTGTGTTGACTCCGGCGCCGAGGGCGGTTAAGCAGTACGCCTCGATGTTCCGTGCTGCGTACAGGTACGAAATGAAGGTCACCGAGTTCGAAACGGTGCGGCAGATGGTTGATGCTGTTGCCGAGAAGCGTAAAGAACTCGCTAAGCCCGTCGAGCGTATCCAGGATCCAGAGCTTAAAGGTGTTCTGGTGAAGGCTGGAGCGCGAATGAACGGAGCACTATGGCATGACGCAATAGTCGTCATAGAACACCTCAACGACGACGACAAGGATGATTTCGAGCAGCGACTACGCAAGCTCGTGATGCGCTTCCAATCCAAGGTTCCGAAAGAGATCCGCAAGCAGGTTGCCGCCTAGCGTAAAGAGTTCTCCGCAGAACAGAAAGGCCAGCTAGAAATAGTTGGCCTTTTTTGTTGACTGGAATAAATGCCCGCGTTAATGTGAGCGCACACCAACAGAGGGGTTGATTCATGAATCACAAAGAGAAAGTAAAAGCAGGGATAGAAGGTCTGCGGTCGGCATTCCCTAAGATCTTCAGTCGCGACCAGCCAAAGCCACTGGCTATTGGCGCCTGCCGCCAGCTTAATCAGGCGCGTCGTAACGGAGTTCTGAATATCTCTGTGCTTGTTCAGCGAGCGGCTATCAATTCTTGGCTGTGCAGTTCCAACTACCATCGTGCCGTTGCCAGCACGCCATGCCGTTATAACCTTGACGGCTCTGCATCTGGCCCAGTATCTGATGAGCATCGTCAGCGGGCAATCGACAAGCTCAAAGAGATTCGCAAGGCCAAGAAAGCGCGCCGTGCAGCAATTAAGGCATCGAAGCTGAAGGTGGCAGCATGAATTACCGGATAAATATCTGGTCAGCAATGGATGGCGAGCTTGAGAAATTCGGAAGCAGAAAAGTAATCAAGAAGCTAAAGCGAGATCGCATCATGAAACTCGTAAAATACTGGAGGCGCGCACAATGACGGAAGTGCAAGAAGACTGGATCGTCCGGCAAGAATCACAGCCTGTTAAACAAGAGCGCCAAAAATTCGCAGTAGGCCTGCATGAAGGTTTGAGCAATGCCGATTATCACGCAGACGAGGCGGTCGGCAGCACAGGCCTAAAGCGAATCCTCGTCAGCCCTGCACACTTCCGATACCCGAACCCATTCAACGCGACTCGGGCCAAGGAGATCGGCAGCGCGATTCATTGCCGCATTCTTGAGTCTGATCGCTGGGATACGGATTACAAGGTAGTTGAGTGTGATGCTCGCACGTCGGCGCTGTACAAGGCTGCGTGTAAGGATCATCCGAAAGAACGCGTGTTGACTTCGGCTGAATACGAGAATGTTCTTGGAATGCAGAAGGGGGTGATGCGCAACCGCCATTGCCGAGAACTGATCAAGGCACCGGGGCGATATGAGCTTAGCCTTTTCACAACAGATCCAATTACAGGGGTTCAGGTCAAGGTTCGCTATGACAAGCTGACTGATTCCGGGATGCCGGTCGATCTTAAGAAGACGCAGAAAGCAGGCCGAGACGATTTCTCACGTACGATCAACAACTACGGGTATCACATCAGCGCCGCACTCTACATGGACGCCTGGGAGTGGCAATTCGGCGAGAAGCTGGACGTTATGCGATGGATCGCAATCGAGGAACAATCGCCGCATGCGGCTATGCGCTACAAGCCAGATGCTGATGCTCTGATGATTGCTCGCGCTTTGTATCGTGAAGCCCTGGAAATTTACGCGAATTGTCTTGATCGCGATGAGTGGCCGAGTTACGATGAATCAGAAGAAGAGATTGGTTTGCCGGGTTACGCCGTGAATCAGTTTGAAGATGGTTTAGAAGTTAATGGATTGGAGGATTGAAATGAATACTGCTTCTTGGATTCTGATTGTTTGGCTAGTGATTCAGCTATTCGGGCGGCTTTTCCGTGCGGGTAAAAAGCATAAAGAGCCAATGGATTTGGTTGGTTCTGGTGCTGGATGCTGCTTGTGGTTGGCCTGTATGGTTTATTTGATTCATCTTTCTGGGGGCTGGAACTAATGACTGACATGGCAAACCTGCGGGAAACAATCACGCCTAAGAGCGACAGGATCAACGCCGATGACTTTATCGCCGGCCCTGAAACGGTAGAGATCACCGCCGTCAAGCGTGGCGATGCAGATTCACCAGTCGCCGTGCACATCAAGGACCGCAAGCCATGGTATCCGTGCAAGTCCATGCGCCGTGTGCTAATCACTGCTTACGGCGATAACGGCGCAGATTGGGTTGGTAAGTCGGCAACCTTATTCTGCGATCCTGCTGTGCGTTTCGGTGGTGTTGCAGTCGGCGGGATTCGTATTGCTGCTCTGTCTCACATTGAGAATGATCTGGCAATCTCGCTGACGACTACTCGCGGGAAACGCTCACCGTATACCGTGAAAAAATTGTCGGTCGTCTACTATGACCAAGCTAAGTTTGATGCTAACCTTCCGGCCTGGATCGCAGCAATCAGCGCTGGCAAGGCTACGGCAGACGCCATCATCGGCAAGGTAGAGCAGTCCGGCAAGCTCACTGACGAGCAGAAAGAAAAAATTCGTAATCCACAAGAGGCGGCACAATGAACCTGTTTGCATTCACTGGCAATATCGGCGGCGACGTCAAGGTTAACAACGCTGGCGGTACAGCCGTAGCGAATTTCAGCGTTGCTGTTAAGGCTGGTTACGGCGACAAGGCACAGACAATCTGGATCGCTTGTGCGCTTTGGGGCAAACAGGCCGAATCGAAGCTTACAGACTACCTAGTAAAGGGCCAGGGTGTTACGGTATCTGGCGAGCTGTCGACTCGCGAGCATGACGGCAAGACGTATTTGCAGGTTCGTGTAGGTACGATTGATCTGGTTGGCGGAGGTAAGTCTGAAGGTGGTAGTCAGCCTGCGCCACGACAGCAATCAGCACCACGACAAGACTCGCAGCCACAGCAGCGACCAGATCACGAAGACTTTGATAATTCCATACCTTTTTGACCTAACACTGCCCCGCTAACCGCGGGGCAATCCACTCCACAGAAAGTATCGGAAACTGTAACTTTATGCGCAAAGGCACGCCTAGATCTAATCTAACCGCGCACGACGTAGCGCAGATCCGCGAACTTATCGAATGGAAAAAAGAAGAGTTGGCTAGGATCAATTCGATTGCTAGTATGCAGTCCTTGGCCGATAAATTTGGCGTATCGGTAGTAACCATTCACAAGATTAGCAGCTATAGGACCTGGTAAATGACTTGGGCATTTGAGCTGTATAAGGAAATTGGCAGGCCGGCAGTAGAGGTTGTTCGCGAGCTTCTGATGGAGAACAGCCTTACCGCTACTGCTCAGATCATTGGTATCTCGCATAACACGCTGAAGAAATACGTTTGTGAGCGCTCCATTCCATTCACCCCGCGTCTTCAACCAAAGGAGTTCGCGCCCCGCAAACCTAGAAAACCGGATACCCGCTCTCGATTCATAGAGCTAGACGGAAAAACTCAATCAATCACCCAATGGGCAAAGGAGATCGGCGTTAGTAGGTGCAAGATCTCAAAACGCCTAGATCGCGGCATGTCAGTTCGCGAAGCATTACAGCCTGGATCGCAGCGTCATAAATTCCCAGCAAACAACATTAAGGGCAAGGCTCGTGGCTAGGTCAATAGTTGCCGAGGTTGAGGCGGAATATGGAGAGCCATTTTGGGATGTTGTGCGTGGATTTGCTTCGGACAATTATTCTCTTAATACAACCGCAAAGATCATTGGCTATGCAAACCCTCAAGGTCTGCGCGGCTTGATCAGTCGTTCTGGAGTGGTTATTGACTGGCCGAAGTGGGGAACCTGTAACGCCATGCAGGATAGAGGGGCTCGCTCTCCTGAGGCAATCAAGAACGCTCGTGATGCATCCTATGCAGCAAGAGACATGCTTTGCAAGCGTTACGAGCGTGAAACCGGAGAGTCTATTCTTCAGCTGGTAGAGCGCCTTAGACGCACGCACACGGTTACAGAGGTGGCAAAGATCGCCGGTTGGAAGGATGATCAGGGGTTGCGTAAGTGGATGCGCACGAACAAAGTAAAGGTTGAGTTTTTCAAAAGACCATACAAGGCGCCAAAAGGCGTTGGCTTTCAGTCGAAAGAAGGTCGTGCATTTATTGGGCACCCTGTAGCACGCGTATGACGCCCTGTAGAAATTTTATTTGGGCGTCTTTGGTTTCGATGAGTCGTCGATGGGCGAGATAAGCTGATTCAGACTCTCGGTCGAGGATGGCAGTTCCTCCATTGCCCAAGCTGGAATCACCGGAAGCTGGCACACAGGTGGCGCCAATTGACAGCCGCTTAGAAGCGCGAGAAAGATCAATGGCAAGCTGATCAGTTTTAGCCTTTGCATCTGATAATTCCTTGCTGGCCTTTGCGTCAGCTTGAGTTACGACGATTGATTGTTCTATTAGTATCTGCGCCTTCTCCTGAGCTTGATGTAGCTCAATCCTAGACACGCTAGCATCATGCCAAAGCATGACGACGAACGCGCCGCATGCGAGGCCTGAGAGAAAGCGCCATGGTAGCGCGGTTAGCCAGATTGGCATTAGTGTTCTCCGGAGAACATTTTCAGCTCAGCCTTGCGACGGCGAGTAAGACCAGCCATAACCTTTCCATCGTTCTTGTCCCAGCGAAGAAGCTGAAGCCCTGCATTCGCGTAATAGCCTTCGTTAAGCATCTTAAGCAGGGTAGAGCTTCGTAGACTGCCAAGCCCTAGGTTGTAGGCGAACGATACCAAGGCATCGAATTGGCCCTGAGTCAGTGGCACGGTTACCGCCTGCGATACGCCCAGCTCAACCTTGGCAAGCTCCTTTGCAAAGCGAGCGTCTGCCTGTCCCTTTGTCCAGACCGTGCCGGGTCCAATATCCATACCGGTCGAACCATAACCCACAGTCCATGGCTTGCCGTCTTTGCTGCCAGGATCTGGATAAGCCTTAAGTCGCAATGACTCAAAGCTATGGATTAGGTCGATACCGGCCTGTGATGTCTTCATTTATGCGCACCTCAAAATATATTTCTATCTTAACAAAAATAGATTGCCTTTCCTGTGCGCGGCGGAATACAATCACTCCAAGCCAACAGGAGCCACCCAATGCACACAAAATCAGAAGCAACATTTGTTCGTGAAATTCACCGCGCCATTTCCTTCGCTGACGACAAATTCCAGCGTTCACGTACCAGCGAATACAAGCACATCTTTGGCATGCTGCGTGGTGCCTTGTTGGTCGGCGGTATCAGCTACGAAATGTACTCTTCTCTGTACAGTCACGTTTGGGAGTGCAAGTTTGACTCTGACGGCGTAGATATGGAAGATCCAGAGCAGGCAGAATTTAGCATGGAGGATTGATGATGAACAGTAATTTTATATCTTTCTGGGGCTGCCTTATTTGCTCAACTATTTGGCAAGCGAATGGCAGCTTCAAGTTTTCTATTATTTGGATTGTGATGAGTGCTATTTACGGAATCTTCGCAGTAATCGGAGCCAAGAAAAAATGAATATCCGCGCAATCACAACTGTAATTATAATCATTCTTCTCTCTGCGGGTTTCGTAGTATCTAACCGCATGAGCTATCAAGATGGGCTTGATGATCAAGCCTGGAAATGCCAGATGATCGAAGAGGGTGTCTGGCCAGATGTAGACAACTATCACGAAAGGGCTTGCAAATGATCCTTAAAGCGCTGGCATTTACCTTTGTGTTCGTCTGGTTGCCGCTTTCTTACTGGCTGGCATAACAACAATAACCGCCCTATCGGGCACAGCAGATTGGAGAATGACCGTGAGTGAAGTCCAGCGATACAACTGTGCAACTGTGCAGGGGCTGCCATGCATGATGCCCCGCCAAAATGGAGTCTGGGTGCAATCCGTGGATTACGACGCCGCCCAATCCGAGCTGTCTGCGCTGCGGGGAGAGCTGGCGCGGAAGGATGTAGTCATCGAGGACATGGTTGAATCGAACTGCGATATGGGCCAGTTCTTGGCAGCCGCCGAGCAGCGGAATGCAGTTATGACTGAGTTGCTGATTGCTTGCAGGCTTGAGTTCAGCACTTCTGAAGCTAACGCATGGGAAATCGCAATGCGTGAAAAAATCGATGCCGCCCTCAAACCCACCGAATCGGGAGCAAGCGAATGAGCAGTAAAATTGAAGTCAATGTAACTGATAGTGGTGTGCAATTTGGTGGCGCTTGGTTTTCTCATGAGCGCATCACGGGGTATACCGCTGAGCAGCTGAACTCTGGTAATTGCTGCGTTACTGGCAAGCAATACATGAAATGGCTTTCTAATGCTGCCGCCCCTGTCGTCGAGCGCCAGCCGGTGTGCTCAAAGTGTAACGATACCGGTGAAGTAGATAGCGGCGGAGTACAGCCGTGGGGCGAAGGAATTAACGTAACTTGTGATTGTCAGCTATCCCCGCCCGAACTCGCCGAACTGCAAGCCCCAACGAATGGCGCGATTATCAAGGATCTGACTGAGGTCATCGCCCAGCAGGCTGCCGAAATCGAGCGGCTGAAGGGTGGGCAGGGTGAGCAGAAATGATCGACAAACGGAAAGCCAAGGAGACGCCTGAGAGCAAAGCACTTGTCCTCTCGTCGCTCTCATATGAACCGATCACCGGTGAATTCCGATGGAGGACGACCAGAAAGAATGGCGCGCAGGCTGGCACTATTGCTGGCTGTCTCCATCGGTCTGGCTACATGCTCATATCGGTCGCGCGGATTAAATTCCCAAGCCACCGACTCGCATGGCTTTTCCACACGGGAGAGTGGCCGAAGGATCACATTGACCACATAAATGGGGATAAATCAGATAACCGAATTTGCAATCTGAGGGAGGCGACATCGGCTCAGAACGGATTCAATAACCCGATGCAGCCCTATAACACTTCTGGCTACAAGGGAGTCAGTTGGTCGGCCCGCGAGAAGAAGTACCGTGCTCAAATCACCGCTTACGGGAAGCGCAACTTTCTTGGGCTTTTTGATGACCCGGCTGTTGCAGCAGAGGCTTATAAGGCTGCCGCAGCGAAACTTCACGGTGAATTTGCAAGGACTGAACCGGCATGAAAGCACCTACTGGAAAGCTCGCTTTTGCTTACCAAACAATCGCTACTCTTGAGGCTCGTATAGCAGATCTTGAAGCACGGCCGCCCGCGCCGGTAGCGGTGGCGCTGCCTGAGCGTATGGAGTATCACCGGTTCGGGCAAGTATTAACCGTGAGTAATGCGCATGTTGACGGATGGAACGCCTGCCTCGACAAGGTCAAGGAGATGAACGCTTGACCGCTCTAGAGCTATACAACCAGCGAGTGCCAGTAAAGGCCATTGCTAGACAGATTGGCTACAGCGAAGGACATACCAGGCGAATACTAAAGGCTCAGGGATACGAGCCAAACAGGATCGGCGGAACACGGATTACATATGAACAAGCATTCCAGGCGAAGGAGATGGATCTAAAAGGTTGCTCTTGGCGAGAGATAACTAATACTCTAGGACCAAGCTGGAAGGCATTAAAGAAGGCGATTGAATACTATGCAGCACAGCGCATTGACGAATAGATATTACTTGGAAGGCAAAGTTGCCTTTCTGGAGGGTAGAAGTGACTGTCCATACCAAAACGGAGAGCGTAAGAATTTCTGGCTTGCCGGAATTGTCGAAATGCGCGAAGAACTTAGAGTTCTCAGAGAAAGTTTGCAGTTGCAAGCACGAGCTAGGTGAAACTGGCGCAATTTTTCTGAGGAGTTATGGCGTTCTGTATTGCAACGAATGTTCTGGACTTCAACCAATCAAACATGAGATACGATAATGAGCCAACGAATCAAACTGAAATTCTTCCCGTTTCCAGACATGGTTTCGGATCTGGTAGTTAACTTGGCCGAGGCTGGATTCAATATCGAGATGAGCCCATGCGAAGGGCAGGACTTTAGCGTAATGATTGCTGAGCGGTGTTATGAGGATGAGTTGCCGACAGTGCTGCCGAATGGGCCTACCATGCATTAAAAAGAAACCCCGCCTTGTGAGCGGGGTTTTTGTTTTACGTTACATCGACAAACTTGGAACGACTACCCCGCTCGCATCCTTTCGACAATCACGGCACGATAGCGTCGGCAAGATTACACTTGGCACCGGCTTAGTAATCATGGTTTCGCCTCCTCCGCAGTGTTCGCACTTGATATAGGTGACACCATTCGCATCTGGCTCTTGTACTTTCATCTTATGCGCTCGCAAAGTTCATGGTAGGTGTTGCAGTATACGTTACAGAAAGCGCGTCACCTGGCGAAAGAATCCAAGTGCCGCCGCCTGCCGTAGATCCAAGGTTAGTCGCGCCTCGGAAGTAAGTCGAGATCGAAACAGTACCGCCAGAAACACCAACGATTAACGCACGACCGGTATTGTTGGTGTAAACGAATGGCGAACCGGTTACAGTAATCCCACCAGATATGGACGAACCAGTGCCCCACTTTTGCGACTGGGCTTGGTAGCATGGGCCGAATCCAGAGCGTGTGCCAGCATCAGGAATAACTAGGTTGCCCGACAAGCCGCGACCGTAGGTTACACCGCCGACAAAGTTACCAGTGCCGCCACTGATCGTAATCTGATCATGCATGCCGCCAACGAGTCTATTCCCAGAACCTCCGGTAAAGAAGAACTTAACGGAGTCGACGTTGAATTCGTTAAAATTACCTGAGCATGTAATGCCCGAGATTGTATTGACTTCTTCATTCAAGCCATATGCACGGTTGCCGATAGACAGGCCTGTAAAGATCGCGCCGGTATCAGAGCAGTATTCGTTATCACCACCAAGCCATACGTTGCCAAGAGTGCTGTCGACGTACATGCCGATTTGACAGGCAGCACCCAGCCAGTTGTAGAAGATGTTGTAGGAAGCTTGTGCAAATGCCGCGCTTTGACTAATAGTCATGCCGGACAAAGGCTTGCCGCCCAAATACCAGCCATTTACGTAATCAGCTGGATTTTCTTTAGCGCTCTCGGTTGGTGTTGCACCAATCCAGAACTTAGACAGTACGCAGCCAAGGATAGACCATCCAGCCTGCGTTAAACCTGCGCCCCAGACTCGACCGCGAATCTCGCTCAAGTAAACGTTACGAACAAGTACGGTTGGAGCTGTGGCAGATGGTCCGTTCTCGAAAACAAAACCAGTGCCAAGACCAATGGTAAGAGCCGTTATGTTTACGCCAAAAGTTGCCCCAGCATCCAAGATCATTGCAGATCCGGTGCCAGTGCCGCGAATTTTTACCTTGCCACGGTTAAGGATAACCGCGCCTTGGATACCCCAGTTAGGCGCAACACTGCACTCGTAAGTGCCTGCATTCAGCCAAATAGTAGGCAGTTTTCGGAAAGCAGCCAGTTCTGCACGCAAGAATGTTTCGATTGCTGCGAAGGCTGTAGCGTTGTCAAATCCAGCAACTGGACGAGCGCCAAACATTCCGGCTTCTAGGTCATCGTATACGCGCAACCAACGACCGGTAGAGACTCCGGTTGCCGCTACAATGGTTAAATCGTTGGCGGTTGAAGTGCTGGTGGAACTCCAGATGAAAGGACCATTACCGCCGTCATACGCTGGGTCGACACGCTCCATGTAAACCATGTCGTAGTTATAACGACCGGTGATGGTCTTTAACTCAGCCAGGGTATTGATATGGCGCATTGTGCGACCAACCAAGGCCGCGCCATTTGAAAGGCTTACTGCGTCTGCCAATGCCGTGCGTAGCGCCGCGTCACCTACAGAAACAAACTTAGGCTGATCGATTGTCCAGTTATTGACCGTGGTATATGGAAGAGTAAGCGATGGACCTGGGCGCCAGTATTCACCACCTTTAGACATTACCTGATTTGTACGGGTGAATGTCAATTCACCTGCTGCATCATAATCGCCAATGAACTCGTAACCTAATGCAAGGAGCGCATCGCTTGAGTCTTTTTCAAGGCCAGACCAAGTCTTTCTTGCATTGCCGAATCGATCAACCCAAGTGGTATTGATCAGGTCATTGACGGCATCATCAAGATTGGATGCGTTATTGAACAGTACTTTTACTTCAGTAGATCCCAGCGGAATCCCGCTTGTGTCATAAGTATTCATTCATAGTCCTACACAAGAGAGAAGACGACAGAGAAAGAAAGCAATGCGTTGTTACAGTTGAGGCAAGCAATTGTGCCGTCAGTGTTGATTATCACAGCAGGAACTGTAGCCGTAGTACTCGGAGTTGCAGTTGCATAAGCCGCAACAGGGACAACCAGAAGGCTAGGCGGACGGAATCCAGCAGGCAGTGTTGCAACAACTGTCCCGTCAGTCGCAGTTCCGTTTCGGATAGCGACTTCTAGTTGAACGTTATCGGCTACCTTTCGATATACGGCTCGGCGGCTCGTATAAACCACCCAGCTATTGTTCAGCGGGAGCGCTGTCATTGTCTGCGCCGCTAAGCCTGTGCCGCCCTGCGCGATACTCAACGGCGTAGTCAGGCCGGTTAGCGAGGTAATGTCACTGTTAGCGCCTGATTTCGCACGAGCAGCCCATGCGCCCCAGACGCTACTAAGCAGAGTCCGCTCGTAGATGAGCCCGGTAGTCGAGTCCACGAAGCGTTGAGCACAAAACGTACCGCTCTGTGGCAGTACAGACAGCCAGCCGCTGTTTGCTGTCGGACCGTTCGTGGGTGTAGTTAGGAAATATTCCTTACCAGTTGTCAGGGTGTTGATGTCAGCGCTTGTCAGTGGGACAGGTGCACCCAGTCGCGTCTGCTGCGCAGTTAGTGTTGCGTCGCCTAAGAACGCACGCGCAAGTGGCGTGAGAGTAGACAAGGCCATCGCCCCGACGCCAGTGAAATACGCCAGTTTGTCAGCGGCACCAGTGAGCCCGTTAAACGCAACAACGTTCGCGCCGAGACCGATAGCCACACGCAATTGTGCTAACGTCTGCTTGCGCGTGTCAGCCAACTGAACAACAGGATAATAGTCTGTGTCGTTAGCAAGCTGTGCTGGCGGCAATTCCGATATCTTTTTCGGGACATCAACCATCATTAATTCTCCAAGGTGAGCGGGGTGCCGTTTTCAGCAAGTAATGTCATACCCGACTCAGTTAGCAGCAATGATTCAGGCTCAACCAAAGGCCACTCGCGATTCATTGCGTAATCGAATATTTCTGGATTCAAGATGAAGCTAGGCAAGATTGACCACCCATATGGAAGAATTGGTCTATCTCTCAATTCAAGTTCGGCGGTAATGCTCCATAGGTTTGGGCCTACTCTAGAGGGACCAGAATAGATATCGGTGAATCTTGATGTGTAATCCTGATATCCAAGCGGAGTTTCTAGAGGGGCTTCAAACCATTGCGAGCCATCGATTAGCTCATCTCTCCACCAAGCCTCAAAAAGCTGGCACTCTTGGCTAGTAAACAGCCAACTGATTTGCGCCATTGTTGGAACGCTGGTGAAGTTTCTGCGCTGACGTGCTCGCCCGCTAGCGAGTTCTGATCGCTTAAGTGGGCTTACTGTTTTGTAGGTTCTTCCGTTATGAAGTCCTCTCGGCAATCCTTCTGGGTATAAGATCATGGAGGGCTCTGGTCATCGCTTAAATAGACTGCCTCATTATACGCCATCGCCTCTACGCTAGCGGAGTCAGTGCCATTTGGAGATATGGAGGTAATAAGCACTTTGTACCCGATGCCGAATAACAAGTGGGGCGGCTCACGATCAAGAGAAGTATCAGGCGGAAAGTCCAAGCCGGAGATAGATAGATGGAAGTCATCAATGCGAGTTGCGATATATGGGCCAGCGCTAGAACCGTCTTGACGGCGCACATAAACGTAGTGAGGGCCTGGATCTGACCAGTCGAAAGCTTCTGACGATTCAATAACACCATTGTCATACGAGATCATATAGGCCGATTGCGCATAGCCTGGAACGTCGTCTGCTACCTGTACATAGCTCAAGTAGCGGCTATTCAAGGCGTCAAGCTCAGTAGACCAGCGATATTCCCAGCGACGGTACTTCATCGCTCGACGCTGACGCATACCGATCTGCCACGCCTTCGTGCGATTCGTGCAGCCGTCAGCTTTAACCTTCTGAACACGAACACCTTGATCTCCGGGAAGTCGGCACTCAACGGTTTCAACTTGCCACGAAATGCCGTCTGTATATTCAACATCTACGCCATCGAAATCATCAGGGCGAACGGCGGTAAAGTCGCGCTCTAGCGGCTCAGTCATGTTCTGAGGCGTGTACATGCTCTCAAACGCAGTACGAGGCTCGTCACGCACCGGGCGCAATAATCCACGGTCAACGGTAAGCTCAGAGAATCCGCAGTTCAGAGCATCATTTATGACGCCTTTAGCGGTGCCGTTAGAGTTAGTCGCTTGGTCGTAATGGTCGCCGCGAGCCTTCCAAATTGCATCCAGGCGGTCTAACTCTGCATAGTCAATCTCGGCATCTGTATAGCCGACAGATTTGGCGACGTAAGCAAAGAACGGAGCGATGTCCCGTGTAGGTTGCGCTGGCTGCCATACTCCACCTACACGAACAGGAAGCTTGCGGGTTGCTTCTACCGAAATCATCGACTCAGATTGCGCGGAGAGGCGATCACCGCCGCGAGCATTCACGGCCATGATGGTCACGCCTTCGTAGGCAATAGGCGATGCAAGCAACGAACGGCAGCCATACCAAACAGCCGAATCCTGCCATTCCTGAGAAACTACGGGGCTTCGTTTAATACGTGCTTCGGCGCGCATCGGATAAGGCAGGTCAATCTTGAACGTGTAGCCGACAGCATCGAGCGATACGTTGCTGACGGTTCGCTCTTCGACGGTCCACGCGCCTGCGATATCCATATCGCGCCACTCGAAATAGTGAGTGGCTGGCACGGTGTATCGGTCGCCATTCTTTGCGCCAAGGCCGATCAAGCCGCCAGGAAAGAAAACATCCCACTCAATGGAGTAGGCTTTCTCGCCAGAGGGACAGACAGCGAACGGGCCTCGATACCCACCCTGCAAGCTGGACTGATCCAGAACGATAGAGGATGCGGTAGTAGACAGGAACGTAAATCCAGAGAATCCTGTATCTGTAGAGCCAGACGACGTAAGGCGCTGAATGGTTAGCTGTGGCGTGCTGAATACAGTGATGCGGTAACGAAGGCCTACAGGGCCTATGCAGGTTACGATTGTTCCAAGCGTGAACGATGTAACGGGAGATCCGCCAACGAAGTTAAGCGTCATCTCTGGAGGCGTAGCACCAACAGCAGGCGTATAGCTGTTGACTACATACAAGCCGCCATTGACGCCAGAGATTTCAATGTTATCGCCAACCGATGGCGCCAACATTTGCAGGTTGAAACCTCTAATAATGTCGCGTCCAGCACCGCCATCAACGAACTCGTACTGATACGGAATGATTGCGCGGATGATAAGGCCCGAAGACCAGTCGGCAGGGAACGAACCTTGGCCAGCAGGAATATTAATATTGAATGCGTTGTACTGAATCGATGAGGCCACGAAGCTTGGCGTCAAAGCATTGGCGATAGTAAGTTCAAGACCAGACGAACCGTTAGAGCTAGAACCGACCTCTGTTACATCGTTCCACCAGAAGTGCGCAGGATCGCCAGAAATGTTAGTTCCTGGTGGATAGACGCTATATATAACATCCGAGCCAAGAGAGATTGCCGGAGTATCGCCAATAAGGATCTTGTCTGAAGGGATGTCATGGTCGCCAACGCCGACGCACAACAGCATTTCCACACGCTGTTCGCGAGGACTGGCAAAGTAACGGCGCGGAGGCAGAAGGTAGTCAGGATAAACCTTGCGACGGCCAGCAATCTCGCGAACAGGGGAGTTGATCTTTACCTTGTTACCCTTAATAGATGCCTCGTTAATGCCTTCGCCGTTCTGGCTAGTGGTATTAACTTTCGGAATCTTTGGCGTCATCAGCTTAATGGCGACTAAGAACAGTGCTCCGAAAAACAGTTCCGTGCCTTTTGGTTCAATGACAATATCAACTGCGTCGTCTTTCGAGAAGATAGTTAGCGCCCACTCGGTAGCATCGACGACCGATCCGTTAAGCGAAACACTGATTGGGTGAACATCCATATCAGAATAGCTAGGCACGTTCTCGGCCAGCCAGTCACGCACAGAGATACCGCCAACCGAATATTCTTCGCATGGCTCATCGTTAAGCTTTGATCCGAATACTCTAACGGTCACGGTAATAAATCACTCTTAGGTATTGGGATTCAAAATCGTGGACTCTCAGCAGGCGGGCACCCTTTTTTGGGTTTATTTCAAGCGCGTGCAGTCCATTTTCTAGTTCAATTATAACAGCGACATGGATGCACAAAGGCCCACGGAATACGGCGGCAATGGCCCCATGTTCCGGTGCGCACTCTTCCATTGAGGCCGCTTCTTGTTGATAGGCGCGGGTGAATTCTTTAGGTTGAGTATTGCGGATTGCGCCGAATGATGGGAGTAGGCGCTTCCCACAGTGGTGGTGACGGACGAATCTCGTCATGCCGAAGCAGTCCCATTTATCAGGACCGCGAGCACCGTCTTCGTATGTTGACGAGAGGAATCTATTAATCCAATCCATTAGAGATACTTGAGGCCAGGTGCAAACTCAGTTGTGTAAAGTTTCCGAGGCCATGCGTAGTTAAGAATATCCTGAAAACCAGCCTCAATAGAAACAGTGGTCCCGCTAACATTGCCGCCAAGCACAGTTGCATAGAACTCCCGTTCCGATGGTTGAGTTAGATCAGTGTTCAGGTATCGACGGAATGTCAGCCGGATACGCTGCTCGCTCTCAATGGCCGTATCAATCAAGCGTTGTGCCTGGCCAGTCACGTTATCAATAGCGAAGTTCAGCGTCTGCGCGCCTTGGTTATTCTTCTTAGGCAGTGCAATGGAAATAGGCGCCGCCATAAACGACTTATAGGTAATGCCGTCAATGCCAAGAGTCATATCCTCAAAGCCCTTGACGATGTAAAGCGACTCATCCCAAGCTGAGCAGGCAAGCTCGATGGTATCAATGATTACCTCTGAGCCTGCCGATGCATATACGCGCTCGATTAGCGTACTCATACTCCTTGCTTCCTTGTGCCGGTAGTTTGGTTGACAGCGCGGCCAGTCTTGCCATCGCCCATCATGTCGCCCACAATTGTATCAATAACCCAACGACGGTCGGCCTCGCTGAACTTCGCACTGGACTGCATCGACTGGCCAGAGTAGTTATGGTTGTTGATGATTGGAGCGGCGCCTGCGCCAGATCCGCCAGAGGTCGCATCATTGTTGCTGACTACATCGCCGCGACTGTTAGGCATCATGTACTGACGACCATTGGCAGCGTTGAAGATCTCTGGAGCACCGGTTTCGTTAACTCGGTACATGCCGTCAGCTTGTACTGGGCCACCCAGGGCGCGACCACCAACAAGCGCCAGTCCCGACGCAAGTGCGGTAGTTGAAGTCAAGGCGGCAGCGGCTGGCACGGAGTTACTACCGAACGACGCAAGAGAAGCCATGGCAGCAGCAGGCGCCCATGCAGCAGCAACGATAGACGCCTCGCCAACAGACGCAGCAGTTGCAGCGGCGGCAGTCGCCTGGCCGACAGATGCCATGACGATTTGCTGCTTAACCCACTCAATGCCAGCCTGTACGAACGAGCCGATAACAGCATTCAGGACGGTGTTAGCGATATTGCCAAGCGCGTCTTGAAGGCTCATGGTGCCAGAGAGCAGACCGCCCAATGCCTGAGTACCAGCAGAACCCAAAGCATCAAGCCCATCAATCAACGCCTGATTGCCTGCCGACTGAGCAGCAAACCGCTGAGTCTCAATCTCCATCATTCGGGCGTTGTAATCAGTCTCGGCTTGCTCCTTAAGTGCCAGGTAATCGGTATCGCTCAACAACTTCATGTCGTTGACTGTTTGCAGGTCTTTCAGTTGTTGCGTATATGCCTGCGTGGCATTTGCAGCAGGATCAACACGAGCAAGGGTATCTTTCGCAGTCTTGGCATCATAGAACGCACCAGCAATATCGCGAATCGACTGGATTTGCTCTGGGGTTGCGTATTTGTTGAGCGTTAGAGCGGCTTGGTCCATAGCCAGATCACGCGCAGATTTACCAACGCTTGCTAGTTCTGCGCCAAGTTTTGCAAAGGACTTCTGGTTTTCCTCTACACCCTTGCGCTCTTCTGTTGCGGCCTTTTTAGCTTCCGCTTCAGCCTTTTTCGCAGCCGCAGATGTCTCTGCAATTCCTTTCTTTTTGCTAGCCGTCAATTCTTTTGTGGCGGTATCTAGCTTATAGATCTCTGCGCCAAGAGATGCGGCTTGAGCTTTCTCTGCTTCAGTGGCCTTATCGCCAAGCTTTTGAATAGCGATCAGCTTGGCTTTTTCTTCGCCAGTCAGCTTAGCCGCATCAGCTTCTTCTTTGAGCTTATCTATGGCCTTCTGAGAGTCAGTCTTTGGTGCATTTTTTGGTGGTGTAATCTTTAGCTTGTCGCTTTCAGCCTTCTGTTCGGCAATCTTGCGATCTTGGATTGCCTGGATTTCTTTATTAAGCCCATCGATCCTAGTCTTTGTAGCTGCTGCTGTAGTACTCAGCCCAAACTTAATTTGAGTCGCATATTGCTGTTCGGCAGTTGCTCGCTCTAGAACAAGCTTATTTATTTGTTGTTGGTCGGTAAGCTGGCCAGAAGATAGGCGAATGCCTTTAGCCACAGCATCAAGCGCAGTAGCAAGAGCGCGAGACGCACCGGCAGCTTGGTCTATCTTGGAGATTGCCACGCCCATAGAGTTGACGATTGCGTTTGTCGCTGCTCCTACAGAACGAGGAACTTTGTCAAACTCTTCATTTACCTTGCCGGTTTGCTTGTAGATAGCTTCAAGTACGCGATCAATCGTCAGCTTTCCGTCCAGCATCTGCTGGCGTAGTTCGTTGAATGGAATACCAAGACCGTCAGCAATCTTGCGGCCAAGCTCTGGCATCTGCTCAATGATCGAGTTGAATTCCTCAGCGCGCAGAGTGCCGCCAGCAACCGACTGGCTGAACTGACGCAATGCTGCGCTTATCTCTTCAGCGCTAGAGCCACCAATCTTGCCGATCTTTTGGAGAGTGTCAGTAAGGCTAAGGATCTGGTCCTTGGTTACCCCTAGACTCTTCAGGGATGCGGTTAGGCTTTCCCATAGCTTGATCGTGGTAGTAAGATCTGACCCGCCAGCAGAAGAAATCTGCACAAGAGCCGCATAGTTTGTCTTTGCATCAGCAGCGCTACCAGACAAGCGCATCACGCGAGATTCAAGCAGCGTAAATTGCTCGCTAAGCTTTTGCAGGCTGACGAGAGCGGCAACACTGACAAGGCCGGAGATGGCGGAAGCGAGCGGAGACAGGGCAAATGAGAACTTAGACGAACTGCTTGTGGCCTTGTCTATTTCTGAAGACGTTTGCTTTAGGTCTGTACCGACCTTGTTGATTGCCTTGCCTGCGCCGCCAGCCGAGGTTTCTACAACCTTCAATGATGAGCCGGCACCATCAATCTTCTTGCCGGCATCAGCGGCAGATGCACCGGTAGTGTTTAGTGCAGCACCAGTACCGCCTACTGCTTTAGTAGCACCATTTGCTGAGCCATCAAGCTTATTAAGCGCCGAATCCAGCTTGTCGAGTTGCTTATCTGCCTTCTCTGTACCGGTAACGAGCGCAGCCGTTTCAACTTCGACTTGATATGTGATGGTTCCGAGGTTGCTCATTTGTTCACCTGATACTGACGCAATCTGTTGATTTCAGCGAGGCGCGACATGGCTTCGTCGTGCTCTTCTTCTGGAGGCAATGTTTCTGGCTTACCGAATTTTGACTGCATGGCGCCCGAGAACTCTGTCATTGTCAGGTTCCAGGCTTGCTCGCTGGATAGGCCAAGATGCGCGATTGCCTGAGCGACAAAATCACGCGCCTTGAACTCTGGAACGTACTCAGTATCTGGCTTGCTCAGGAGGCGACCTTCTGGCTTGATTCCGATAATCCCGTGTTTCATCAGGCATCGAGCTAAGTGAACCATATCGTTAGAAGGCATAGCGCCAGGAGCGAAGGTTCCCCAGCGCGTGCCCATATGCCCAATCAGTGACGTCAAGTCAGCATCACAGCAAGCCACTAGCACGTCATATGCCGTGGCCATCACTTCTCTCTCCCACGCCCTGTACGAAGGCACAGGCCAGAAAGGATTAATGTTCGGAGTGGAGAAAAGCAGGCTGAATTTGTCTACGATCTCGGTTGCTGAACCTAGAGAGTCAATGGCTTTAAACGATGGCCTGAAAAGGAAGTCCTGATCGCCAAGGCTAACCCCAACCTCTCCGACAGAAGTGATAGCTCGCATTTTTCGAGTCCATAGATAATTGAATTATTTTACCACGGGGTATTGACGAGCCTTGAATCATGGCTATACTCGGCCAACACACACAAACTCAAGGATACGAAATGCTCACTCTCTTGCTGGTTATCGGTCTATGCTCTGACGTTGGTTGCGATTACATTGACCTGACTAGCCGTGAGTCAGTTGTAAGCGACATGGACTGCTTTCAAAAGGCTGAGGAATACAACGAATACAATCGGTCGATTGGTGAGCAGCCGCGATTCGCATGTCTTGAACCCGCCAAGTATCACGCGATCGCAAAGAAAGAAATCTGACTCAATAAAAAGCCCCCGGATAGGGGGCTTTGTGTATCTGCTTACCTTAGACCACTGTAACGGTCATGGTAGCTGTTTTGGTCGGATCGGCTACAGATGTAGCGGTGATGACCGAAGTACCGGCAGCGACACCAGTAACCACGCCAGTAGACGACACTGTTGCCTTAGCAGGCGTTCCGCTAGACCATGTGAAGGCTTGGCTTGCGGCAGCAGGAAGAGCCTTAGCGATCAAGTTGGTTACGTTGCCGACAGCCACCGTTGCAGTGGTAGGCGATACAGAAACCGAAGTGATAGCGATTGGGGTTTCCGCAACGATTACGCTAGCCAGGCCACCGGGGCGCGATGTAGCGCTTGCAGTAATCGAGTAGGTAGCGATATCGTCATACGGGAACTCTTGGCTGAACTCAGTCAGGATGGAGAAGCCGGTAACGGTGTTGATCGGGCCAGTCAGACGAATCCAAACATACGGTTGTGGATCGGTGACGAAGTGGTTAAACAGCATTTGCTGGTTAGAGGTTGTGCCATCATCGCGCTTGGTCACGCCATCGATAGAAACTTCGAAGGTTTTGTAGGTGATCAAGGTGTCACGGAAACCGCCAACCGAGTCATCGGCGGTCGCGTCAACAGTATCAGCGCTCATAGTCAGCGACTTGTTACGAGCAGCACCCAGCGGCAACCACGTCAGCGTCAGCGGATCAACATCGCCGCAAGCAAGCGCGAACTCTGCGAGAACGCTCTTACCTACGAATTTAGAACTTGCACAGTTAAGGGCCATTCTCGGCGCCTCCTATAAGGTTGTTGAGTATCGCCCACAACTGAGCGTATATTTCAAGCAATAGTTTAACACGTCAGCTCGAAATTAATTTCTAGCCACGGTCGGTTTGTCTCTGTGTAATACGGTCCCATAATAGAACCTATCGGTCTGATTTGTAGCATGCAGCTAGTTTCAAAGTTGGCTATTGCTGCGTCAAACAGTGATTCAACAAATAGCTCAGCTACTTCTGCATCGCCAAGTGCTCGACCATTAGCGCGCCCGGTTACGATTACGCGGATATGCGGATACTGGATTTCACCATTAGGCGTGCGGCCAGAATCAGACCAGACAGCTACGAACTTCTTTGTCGGGTTGTTAGCTTCTTCCCACATCCCGCGACTAATTGTATAGCCAGCCGTTGATACATAGGTCTCTAGCCAGTCGCGGAATAGGTTAATTGGTGTATGGCTCATTTTAGTGTCATATTCCGTCTGATTACAGCATCAATATCCGCCCTTGCATCATCATCCTCAAATGCTTTCCTGAGGAATTCAGGCTCTGCACCAGGATCCCACACATTCCCGCGAGACTTATCAGATTTTGACCTTGGCGTTTTAGTGCCTAGCAAGGTGCCTTTTTTATCATGCACAGCTGCTGCATATGCGGCTGTATAACCCATTGTTCCAGTAACCTTTGTTCCGGATGTTTCTACTCTTCGGAATTGGCTACCGATCAAATTTCCTGTATCAATTGGGGTCATTGTTGCTGCGAAACCAGAGGCAGTAATCAGGACTTCAAGAAGAGCTCTTTCTGTAAGGTTGCCGCTTATATTGGCTAACTCTTTTCTTAATTTTTCCCGAACCTCTTTAAGCCCCTTAGTCGCCATCAGACAGTCTCCAGATCGTATTCATCCTCGTAACCCATGGCCGACATGCCATGACGCGCAACCTTGCGAATCTCTGCGGCGGATGCAGCGTCCCAGGTTTGCGCTGTAGTGTCGCCATATGCGATTCGGTCTAGGAATGCTGGCCTAGTGTCACCCGTGTAATAGATATCCCGCGTTACGAACTCAGCGCCTTCTGCGTCTCGCGATTGGCGCGATACACCTTCGTGACCACATAGGATTGTGTACGGGGTTCCGTATGTAACACCGCCGCCCCAGTCGCTCTCAGCTAGGCGAGGGTAGATGGTTGCGGTATCGATCATGTACCACGCGGACATGAAGGCCATTAGCTAAGCTCCATCATGTAATAAGGATCAGCGTCTGGCCATCCGTAATCTCGCAGGTCTTTATCCCATTCAGCATCAGCCCTTGAGAAGGTTCGATTCTGCACACAATAACCACAGCTTCCATGGTGACGGCACGATCTTACGGGGAACTGAATAATTCCATCACGCACTACGCCAGACCCCTTTCGCTTAGTTCGTACAGTCCTAGCCATTAGCAGCACTTCCCGCCAGTAGAAACCCAAAGGCCAGCACTTGCGCCAGGCTCAGGCGGAATTACTGATGCGGTACAACCAGAAGTGTCCAGCGTACCAAGAAGAGAGCGCAGAGAGCGATAACGGTCAACGAAAGAACCCCAACGAAAAGACTGAGAAGCACCAGACGGAGCAGTCTGCGAGCTGATTTGACGATCCACGTTGACATAGCCAGTCAATCCAAGGAGGTACAGGTAGATGAGTGTCTGCGTGGCTTCTGGATAACCAGCGCCATCCAGGCACGGCTGAATGACTTCTACGGAATCAATCCATAGTTGCAGGATAAAGTCAGGCGGAACAGGAATCCCATACGCCAAGAAGTATTGCTTGATCTGCTCAATAGTAGGCATCAGCGATCCTTAATCTTCAGGTAAATAGACCGAACAGCCGTTCGCCCGTCTGCGGTTGTGATTACGCACGCGACGGTTGCTGTATTGCCGACTACGCCACCGGATACCCAAGCGGTTGCCGATGTAGTGGTATTGCTGGACGAATCAACCACTACGCCTACAGGCTCAAACACAACAGTAACGATTGTGTCAGTGATATCAGCAAGGTATGCAGACCAATCAAACGTGTAGTCGAGAACCTCTTCAGGATCCTTGACAATCGTAGGTTTATCCGGCCCCCCAGTGTATGTCTCTGTCATTCTGCAACTTTCCTATTCTGAGGCTCTGGAGTAACCGATCTGTTTTGCGCTTCGATTGAGGCCAATCTTGATTGGGCAATCAGCGAAATAATCCGTTGCTGACTCTGCTGATAGACCGTGCGACTCTGGCTTTGAATGCCTGAATAAATCCGCGACTCAGCACCAATAAACAATGTTCGTTCTGGTGACGGCTCGAATACGCCGCCGACAGAAACTGATGCAGCCATTATATCAGCAGCGACTATGGCGTCAGATTGCGCGGATACTGCTGTGGCTGAATCTGCGGCTACCGAGTCGTCAAGATCTTTATTAGCCGCATCTGCGGACACAGCGATAATGCCGAATGATGTTGATGTGTCGCCAATCATTACTGCCGAAACGCCAGCACCAACTGCAACCAGTAACGATGATTGCGCCTGATCGCCAGCCAGTTGAGCCGACGATGAAGCCGATACTTGCGCAACTGCCGAGGCCGAAGCGCTATCAGGCTGCACGGTGATCGCTGAGGCCGCAGACACACCAGATTGGGTCTGAACGCTTGCTGTGTCTCCAGCATTAACCAGAGAGGACGTAGCGGCAACAGAAGCAAACGACTGGGCAGATAGCCCGTCAGCCTGGAGCGTAATGGCAAGTGTCGCTGATATATCTGTAGCAACAACGCCTGCCGTACTCGATAAAGTGTCGCCTTGCAGCGTTACCGATGACGATCCGGAGATAGCAGCGACAGACTGAGCCGATGCGGTGTCATTCTGCGCAGTCACCGCTAGCTGAGCAGATACGTCAGCAGTCGCACCAGATAAAGCCGTATCGTTCGCTAGCGTGATCGCTACGGTGGCATTAACACCACCAGAAGGCGTGCCGAATGTCAGGGTGTCCGCGCTGAAGTTCAGGAAGGACGCGTGGTTGGTAACGACAGTGTTAACCGTTGCCGTCTCGGTCGTGCCGTTTGCCCATACGTCTGCGGTGTAGCTAGTCGCTGCTGACTGCGTGTGAAACTGCCAGATCTCGCATACGATGACATCGCCAGCAAGTGCGCTAACGGTGCTGGTTGAAGATGTGGAAGCGCTGTTAGACCGCTCAGAGTTCGCCGTAGTCGGTTCGGCTGAGCCAGTCATTGTCAGGCAATCGCAGATCGTCCCAACCTTTGCGCCTGTTGACGGGCGCCATACATAAACGTTGCAGCGCAGATCAGCGCCGAAGTTCATGCTTAGGTTATTTTCACGGTTGGCTAGGTTGAGCGTGAGAGTCTGGCCTGCTCCACCAACGCTCTGGTTTACGTCTAAAGTATCGGACGCAAAGTATCCGCAGAATGCTGCCTGCAACGAGGTGTTAGCAAGACTCGTACCGCTAAACGAACCCTGACCGCCACCCTTTGTCCCGCGCATGGTCAGCAGCGACGAAGCGCCGACCATAGACCAACTGGCAGTTTGTGAGGACTGCTCAGTTGTAGGAAAGGTTCCGGTTAGCGCATTAGCTGTCGATAGCAGGTATAGCTTGGTAGCCATACTTAAGCATTGCCGGTCGTCAGCGAGAAGGAGTTAACGGTTACGACTTGGGAAACGGCAATACTGGTGTTGTCTAGGATCATATCTCCGCCGCCACCGGTAATGGTTGCAGTGCCTTGCGCGTGGGTAGTGGTGCCGGCAGTGTCAACGATGCGGAAATAGCCAGCAGTGCCAGCAGCAGCGCCAGTGCCAGACCACGTACCAGACTTGGCCTTGACGCCAGCAGATGCAGCCGCCATCCAGTCAGAAGGCAGTGCTATCTCGACCAGCAGCGTGCCTGTAGCCGCCGCCGCGCAGTTAGCTGGAACCGTTCCAGTGTAGATCCGGAGCTTAGCCGAAGTGCCTGCCGTGCTTTCGAATGCATCAAGGCGTGCGTTGTTTACTGCTACTGAGTACTGGAGCGTCATTTTCGTGGCCCGTAAATGGTTTTGACTATTTTAGCATTTTTGCTTGACGCGGAATTCGGGCGGGTCTAGTCTCTGTTTAACGAACCCCGGCGAGTCCGGCCCATCAACCCACGGAGCAATCGACATGCTTACCGCCGCCCTGATTCTTCTGCTGCTGTTCTGAAAAACAAAGCCCTCAATCAAGAGGGCTTTTTTTATGCTTCGTCTTTGTCTTTCGGCGGTCTGCCACGGCGAGGCGTTGCGACTTCCAGCACCTTTTCCTCTTCCTTGGGCACGACCTCTACGGCCTTGTTGACCAGCCCAGCAGGCAGCGATTCATGCTTAACTCGCGTGCCAATCTCAAGACGTACACCGTCAACAATGACGCCTTTCTCTGTAATCACAAATTCTTTCATTTGAACCTCAATAAAAAAGGGGCCCGCTAAGGCCCCTATTCTAACCCAGCGGATTAGCCTTTGGTGAACTGAGCGTACCCAGCATTACCGTTGTAATCACGCTTGAATTGTGGAGCAACTGCGGTCATGATCTGGAAGCTGTACTCGTCGGTGAAGTTTTTACGTTCAATCGGCATAGTGGTTACAGGCATCGCGGTCAGGATTTCCAGCACTCGGCGTTCTTTTACAACGGCGAGGATTTCGTTTGCTGGAACTGCGGTCGATGGAACGATTGCTACGATGCCAGGAATTGCCATCAGGCGAGCCAGAATGGTGTTCTGAGGCGCGGCAGTAACGTAGTCGTTAGCCGATGCAGCGAACCAATCACCATAGTTCAGGTAGATGGTAGCGCCGCCGTAGTAGTTCTCGCCTTGCAGGCCGATCAATACTTTGGTCAGAGCCGAAACCCACTGAGCACCGGTAGCGGTCACGAGGTCGAAGTTACCGAACAGACCTGTAGCGCGACCAGGAGCAGTACGCAGACCGTAGATCTGGTTACCGGCAACGTTGAACTTGGTGTCGCCGTTGATTACCAAATCTTCCAGCTTCTCGATGATGCGGCGGTTGCCGTTATCACGAGTAGCGCCGTCCAGATACTGCCAGCCACCGTCTTGACGAGCGGCTTCTACATCGCGCCAGCCGAAGGTGAAGGTAGTGTCGTAGATCGGCAGCGGGGTGCCTTCGTAATCAATGACTGGAGCGTCTGCTTTCGCACGGCTACGGCCATCAATCGAGCTATTCACTTCGCCTTGGTCGGAAACCTTGGAGAAGTATTGCAGCACTTTGCCGATTGGCACGTTGCGTTGCAGGCTAGCCAAGTCACTGAACACGCCCAGCTGAGCGCGCTGCAAGGTGATCAAGTCTTGGTCGTAGGTAGCCCAGGCATCACGAGGGATGGTATAGGCGTTACCGATCAACTCGCCTTCGCTATCTCGTGCGAGGCGCTCTTGACGGGCGTTGTGAGCGCGGCGTTTGCCAATTACGGCTGCCTCCTGCTCTTTACTGAACTTCAAAATTTCTGCTGGCATGTCAATTACACCACGTAGGAGTTAGCGAGGATACGAACGTCACCGAAGCCGTTAGCACCGACAGCGCGGGAGGCTGCTTCATCGAAGGCTGCGACAGCGACTTCACCAGTTACAGCGGCCTTGAACTGACCAGCTACGACACTCAGGACTTGGCCTGGAGTGTAGGTAGCAGCGGCCATACGCACGTTGAACTCATACTGAGGAACAGGCTTGAATGCTTCGCCAGTTTCGCCAGACGGAACAGCGGTATCGATGGTTTCGCCGATGTATGCGCGGTTATGCATGATGAAGAAGTCAGTCTTCGAGGTGGCTGCCAACTGGAACACGCCAGCGGTCAGCACTACAGCCAAACCCGGAAGAATGCTTGCGCCGGTCTTTGCGGTGCGCGAATCAGGCTGTGCAAGATGCACAGGACCACGCCAGATAACGTTAGCCATTATTTGGCCTCCTGATCAGCGGAGTTAAGGCTGTAGCCTTCAAACTCGTCTTTTGCGTTGATTACTGGATTGCCCGACACGATACCGGCAGCAGTTTGCACACTGGCGAACATGGCATCCAGAGCTTCACCGCTCAATGCATTGGCAACTACTTCGCCGTGCACTTTGGCTACTGCGGAGCGCTTGTCTTTCAGGCCGGATTCTTCATTGGCCTGAATTTTGGTTTGCAGGGAAGCGATGATCTCCGATTGAGCGTCAAGCTTTGCGTTGAACGCACCGCTAATCTTCTCAGCCTGAGCGTCAAGCGCCGCCTTTAATTCTTCCGGGGTCATATCGACTTCCTCGTTAACGATAGCCAGTACAGGCTGTTTAGTTTTGGTACGTGGATATTGTACATGATTCTGAAACAGCTTCATGATGCGGCGAAAGTTCGTAGCAATGTAGCTAGTTTGTTCGGCAACTGGCGTTGATTCACCAGTAAAGACAACCTTATCAGCTTCGAAATGGTAGTCGATTTTATACATCAGCTCGCCAACGCAATAAACTACTGCCTTGTCGTCGAAATCCTCTACGCAGACATATTCAGTAGGCGAACCGAAACGTTCAAGAATTGCGGCCTCGATCAGTTCTTCTTTGTTGCCGTAGGAGTTATCTAGGACTGAATCGTCATTGACAACTACAGAGTTAATAACAAACGTTTTGTTTACCATCATGCCTACACCATCAGAAGGGGTTGCTGCTCCAGTCTCATTTAAAAGCAGGGCGTCATGGTCAAAAACCATATTCCTTGCGATCCAGCCATAACCATCGGCGTTAGGAGTCATCTCGCGATCAAGGAAAATGCCAGTTGAGGTATGGATAGGCTCGCCTTTGTCGATAGCATCAAGCAGTGCGCGACCGCCTTCTGTGTTTTTGGCGAACTCGACATCGATCCACTTTTCAATACTTACCCTGTGACCTACTCGCTCAACGTTGCGATTCCAGGCCCCCACATGGTAGGCGTTTATCGCCTCTGGTTGTCGAGCGCTAACGTAATCACCATCAACCATTGGGTGCGACAGTGGCGCCAGAGTTCCCTCAAGCCCCTTATAGGCCTTGTCGATCTCTTCCTTCGGATAGAGGCCGTTATTCATCACGACACCATCAGGTAGCGTGAAAGATGGCACCACGATATGCTCGCGACCATTGTGCTGCTCGCGACGAATTGAGGCAGCGTTTACGGATACTCGGACGTTTACGCGGGTATTCATTAGATCCATTCCTCTTCACTGGCGCTAATCTCTTCGCAACCAATAAAGCCTTCGTATTCTTCAAGCATATGCAAGCCTCCAATAGATAGCCGTTATTCTATCACGCACTAATTGCGACTTTTGGCAAGTGATATCATATGGATAATTTACGAGGCCCTATTTTATGACTGTCAATGCACCACCTAAATTGATGATGGCGCTCAACAGCCTAGCTGAGCGGCAGGTTGCTGCGTCTAGGCAATTGGCTGCGTTCGGCACCGGCTCGATTGATTCGAAGCGACCTAGAGCCTACTGCGAGTATGGATTTCCAGATAATCCGTGCTTTGACGAGTTCTACCGTGTGTACAAGCGACATGGTATCGGCCACGGCGCGCTTATGCAGGTGCTTGATAAAACCTGGCAGACCATGCCTTGGGTTATCGAGGGCGAAGATGAATTCGACGAGGCTAAGCAGGAAACCCAGTGGGAAAAGGATGTAAAGCGGCTATTCAAAAAGAAAAACATCTTCACTGCCATCAAGGAAACAGACAAGCGCAAGATGGTAGGCGGTTACGCTGGCCTGATCATCCAGGTCAAGGACTCCAAGAAATGGAGTCAGAAGCTTGACAAGATCAGCTCGGCGGCAATTGTAAAATTCATACCTACTTGGCGCGGATCGCTGACTGTCACAGTTTGGGATACAAACGAGACTAGCCCGACTTATGGACAGCCTCTCATGTATTCGTACAAAGAACACAGCGAGGCAATCGGGTCTTCGCCTCGAACGGTTGAGATGCATCCTAGCCGAGTGATTATCTTTGGTTCTCTGACTGAGCCAGAGTCGATATTTGAGCCTGTGCTGAACGCACTGATCAGCCTTGAAAAGGTAACTGGTGGCTCAGGCGAGGCTTACATTAAGGCTGCTGCTCGTGCGCTGCATATCGGCTTTGATGCTACTGCCCAGCTGTCTGAGCTTGCTCGTGCGCATGGCATGAAGCCTGATCAGATTGGCGAGCTGTATAACGAGGTTGTGCAAGGCGTTAGTCGCGGCATTGACTCAGCGATCATTACGCAAGGCGCCAAGGTAGAGACAATCACCTCGAACGTGCCGGATCCTCAGCAGCCTTTTGAGGTCAACCTTCAAGAGGTTGGCGCGGGCATGCAAGTTCCGTCGACAATCATTGTTGGTCGACAGACTGGTACGCTTGCAAGCAATGAAGACGTTAAGGCATTCAACCGCTTCGGCCAGAGTCGTCGCGACAACGAAGTAGGCCCGAACACAAGGCTTGTAGTTGATTGGCTGATGGAGCACGGCGTTATCGATACCAAAGAAGACTATGAAGTAATGTGGGATGAGCTGACTGAATCGACCGATGCAGAGAAGCTGTTGAACGCTAAGACCATGTCCGAGGTCAATAGCGCGTCTTTGGCTAGTGGAGAGATGGTATTTAGTCCTGAAGAGATTAGGACGGCGGCAGGCTATGAGAATACAGACCCGCTTACTCCACTTCCAGACGTAAACCCCCCAGCCGATCCGAATGCTCCACCGGAAACCGTGCAATAATCAAAGGCCCCAAGCGGGCCTTTTCTAATTAGAGGATTTTATGGGCGAGCCAATCATCCCAAGAAGCGAAACGGACCCAACCGGCCAGCAGGCGAGAGTCCAGAAGGCTATCAAGGACTTCAATCGTCGCATTGACGCTGTGCAGAAAGGCGTGCTGGCTATCCTGAAGCGCATTCCGTATAAGGTCGTCACCCTGAACGCGGTTAATGCAGAGCAGAAGACGTACATTTTCGAACTTGACGATTTCACGCTATCCAACATGGATAACGAGATTGCGATGCTGATTGGCCAGCTAATCGATGAAGGTACGCCGCAAACGAACTGGTTTATGTCTAGCTACATTACCCCTGCATACGTGCAAGGTACTGCCCTAACAATGGCAAACCTGACGATTCAGTCGGAGGCCTACGCAGTTAGTAGACCGCATCTAGATTCACTGTTGACTAGCGCGCCTTATCGTCGACGCCTAAGCCTGCTCCAGGCTCGCACGTTCAACGAAATGAAGAAGATTGCCGATGATATGACTGGTGATCTAGCCTCTACCCTCTCTCGCGGCATGGCTAGCGGTCTTAATCCACGCAAGATCGCGGAGAACATCGAAACAAGGATTGGAGTTAGTAAGTCTGATGCTAGCCGTATCGCACAAACGGAGGTTGTCGGGGCCATGCGCACGGCCCGAAGAGAAGAGGCGCAACAAGCACAGACCGATCTAGGAATTAAGACTAAGCTGATGCATCTATCAGCACTCAAGAGCACAAGCCGCGCAAGTCATATAGCTCGCCACGGTAACTTGTATACAATCCAAGAGACTGCAACCTGGTATTCGATAGTGCCAAATATGATCTACTGTTATTGCACGCAAGTTGAAGTTCTCGTTAATGATAAAGGCGAACCACTATCCCCATCTATCATCGCTCGCGCAAAAGCTAAACTTGACAAATAGGAAAACACCAAAACTCAAATGTCCAAGATTTATGGAATGTGGACACAAGAAAAAGGCCTCATTGCGAGGCCTTTTGTTTTACTGCCAGATCTGGATGATTAGGCCGATGGGTATCGATACTAAGCTTATCAAAGCAATATAAGCCCAGAATGTAACCATCGGTTTACGCGAGGCCTTCTGACATGCAGAGAACATGAAAAGACTAAACGCGAATACTATTAGCGAACTTAACGCCACTTGCCAACCCATCACACCACCTCCCGCTTAAACCCAGCATCAACCAACCTAGCAGCAGTCACGCGGCAATCTACTTGCGCGATGTCCATTAGTTCGCGGATGGCGGATTCGCGTTGGTCGCGCGCAATATCTTCTTCGGTCTTGATTGCGCGGAATTCATCAGCCCATCTAGCGGTTGTCTTTTCGATATCAACTACTAGCAGTTCAGATTGAGACATCTCATCGTTCTTATAGACGACTTCGCATCGCCGCCAAAGATAATTAGATTGGCCAGGAAGAAGAATGCGCGCCTCGCAAATCGTACCTACCGGCGGCAACCCATCTTCCGGACCCGGCCATTGTTTAGGCTTTGGGCGTTCGATCATTTCTTCAATATCATGCCGAACGTTTCCCCATTTGCACCAATGGGGATATTCAGAAGCCGGGGGCCAATAAAACCACTGGCCATTATCGAATTTCATGAAGCTATTAATACGTCTATCGCATGCGTCCCAATGAGTAGCATCATCAGGCGCCAAACTCCAATCAACCTTGCTCATAACCTAACCCCGTCCGCGTCATATTGTGGGTGATGTTTCTTCAGCTCGGCAATGTAGGTGCCTGCTACGTATTCGAAGTCTGACTCTGTGAAAATGTCGTTCGAGAAATAGGCCGCACGGTCTGGATAGTAGACCCAGGCGTTCTCGGCGTTGAATGGTTGAGCGCTAAGGCGAACCTGTACGCTTGTGCTAGATACGTCTACATGCGCCGATACATTTCCTGCCTCGCTGACATCCATTGCCAGCGATACGATTTCATTTGTTAGATTGCGTTCTTTTTCGGTAGCCACTGTGTACCCTCCGTTTATGTTCGCTGAATGTAGCGCGGGATTCGGCTCGTGTCTATTTATTTGCTCAAGATATCGAATGCTGTTGCTGCCAAGCGTGGAACTTGTCCATTTCCAATTGCCTTAAGTCGGTCCATCCCAAAGGCCACATCATGACCGATTCTGCGAACAAGGGATTCAGGTAGATCGGATCTTCCTCGCAAGTCCTCAATCCCTCTGACATCTTCGCCCCACGGTAGTCTGGAGAACCGATATAGCGCCTTTTCTGCGATCCCTTGCCCTCGTTTGCGCCTGTTGTTGGTAGCGACAATCCAGATCCGCTCTCGTAGGTGAACTCCGCCGACGTCACGACATGAAAGCACTCCCCATTCCGCATCGAACCCCATCTTGGCCAGGTCTGCAAGGACGACTCCGAGTCCTCGAAGAGTGAGCGCTGGGCTATTTTCCACAAGGACGTATTCGGGGTCAACCTCGCAAACGATTCTTCCCATTTGCTTCCAGAGGCCGGATCTGTTTCCTTCGATACCAGCCCCATTCCCGGCAACTGATATGTCCTGACACGGGAATCCGCCAGAAACCACCTCAACAAGTCCGCGCCACGGTCTTCCGTCAAAACTGCACACGTCAGACCAAATTGGGAAAGGTTTGAGTGCTCCATCGTTTTGTCGTTGCGCCAGAACTTGTGCTGCGTAGGCATCACGCTCAACGGCGCAGACGGTGCGCCATCCCAAGAGGTGGCCTCCGAGTATTCCTCCACCGGCTCCTGCAAAGAGCGCGAGTTCTCGTAATCCTGCATCAGTGCTCGACTTATTAGCCATGACATTTTCCTAAATACCCCGCCAAATTCGACAAAAGATCCGCGTTATCAGTGCACAAACCTAGCACCGTATTGCATCGATTGCAAAGTATTCCTCTGACCTTTAGGCTGGCATGGCAGTGGTCAATGTGTGGCTTTGTCTGCTTGTCTCCCCAATCAAATGCCTTCTTGCAGGTTGCACAGGAATCGGCCTGATCGCTCATCATTGCCGAAAAATCTTCAGGTGTTATGCCGTATTTTCGTCTTGATTCCTGAAGATAGCTTTTACGTCTATTAGCCGCGCGATATGCCTGTACCTTTTCAGGATTCGCCAACCTCCAAGCCTTTGCTGCCTGCCTTTTTAATTCTGATGTTTTGTAGCTATCCTTCATAACCCCTCCTGTTTGTATGTAGGGATTGTATATGGCTGGCAGTCAGCGTCAAGTGTTCTCCGAAGAATCGTTATCTGCGCATGCGGGCTGGGAGTAACACTCCACCAGACGCTTGCTTCTCGATCAGCATTTCGGCCACAGCATCGAACATAGGATCGAGTTGGTCATCGTGCTTATGCGAGTCGTCAGCGCTGAAGTCTGCGACCTCTGCCAGGAACGGCAGAACCCAATCAGTCTTGGCGATCTGCTTCCCGTTGCTGTCTGTAGTGCGCAGGATCGGATATCCGTCCTCATTCAAGATCGCAGGCACAAACACACGCCCGTTCTTGACATAGCTCTGAATATCTAGGCAGCGCGATACCTTGTTGTTATCAGGACCGCGAGGAATGGCCTTGATCGGGATATGCTTCTTGTTGGTCAGCGTCTGGATCAACCCAGTGCCGCTTGCCTTGTCCTCGATTGCCATATGCCGGATTTGGCCTTGATAGGTGCTATCCCATGACGACCATTCAGCCCATGCGTCCTGCGCAGTCTTGATCAGTTCGTCAGCGTCCCACTTGCCGCGCCTAACGTCGATCAGGTAAGCGTTGTTATCGACACCAAGGCCCCACAACTCAAACACGGAGTAGTCGTTCTGCTCGCCTTTCTTCTGCGCTGTATCCGCGTATACGGCTCTCCACTGCATTTGCGGAAGCTGCTCGTAACGTTGTAGCCATGCAGAATCAAGAAGGCCGCCAGTAAGCGCTTGAGGGCGTTGCATGTACTGAGACATGAACGTGTACTCATCTCGCTCCCAAAGCGACATGAGGTCGTTAACGTGTTCCATTTCCGGCCAATATGACCAGTATCGAACGCCGCCCTTCTCGACTGAATCCGTATCCTTAACCGTATCCCAGCACATTTGCCGGTATGGCTCAGGCAGAGTGGCTATGTAGTCCTCTGTGACCAGCGCAGGGATCGCGATGTTCTTGAACTCTACACCCATGCCGCCAGCCATCATGAAGCCGGTAGCGTCCATCGTGTGGAGTCGCTGCTGGATGGAAACGATAGGCGTAGGGTGTTCTTTTGACTTGTCGCCACGACGCGAGCGGAACGTGCCGGTCAATCGAGCATTGCTTGCGTCACGCTTCGTATTCGAAAGCATGTCGTCAGGTTTATTAAGGTCGTCAAAGAGCAAGCAGCCAGAAAACTCAGGCCCGAAGTAACCGGCACGACCACCTGTAATCTGACCACCTGCTGACTTGCTGATGGTCTGCCCTACACTGCGGCCTTTCTCGTCGATCAGTTCCCACTCTTCGGCCTGGTTAACGCCAAATATCGACGGCCATAGCTCTTGGTATTCCTTGGACGCGATAATGTCCCGCGTGCGCCTGGAGTTGCGGCGAACAAGTGAATCAGCGTAGGAAACGTTGAGGTTACGGAACCGGCGCAGTTTCTTGGACTGAACCTTAGTATTGATGTAAGCAGGCAAATGGATAGAGAAGAACTCTGTCTTAGTGCCGCCTGGAGGAATGTTGACGATCAGGTTTCCCGGCTTTAGCTTGCCGTTAATCAGATCGTCAATAGACGCTGCCATCATCTTGTGATGCCAGTTCACTAGAAGCCGGTCGCCCTGAAGCAACTCAAACCAGATGCGAGTGAAGTTAAGGAATGACTTCTCGGACTTCTGCTTAAGTATCAGCCTGTCCGCGAAATTCATATCCTCCCAATCAAGCAGCTTATTAGTCGAGGTCATCGAGCTTGTTCCCCAGCTCTAGTTCGGCCTGCTTGTAGTCTGCTGGGGAGTAGTTGACGTGCGTGACAGTGCCGGAGTTACTGACTTCCGACTTCTCGACAAGACCGATATCCCGCGCAATCAGCGTAGGGTTCATGAGCCCAGCAACGGCGTTCTCGAACTTGTATTGTTTCATGCGATCCTCGATCTCGTCGCAGACAAGGTCGAACTCTTCGCTGATGCGGTAGTTCTGCCAGGTATGGCGATGTATACCGAGGTATAGGCATAGACCGGTGATGGTCACGGCGCGAGGCTTCTTAAGTTGCGCAGTGAGGATTGTCCCCTGAGATGAGAAGTGCTTCTCTTCAATCAGCGGGTGAGCATCTGCCCACTCAAGATACGCCAGGCATGATTCGCGCAGATCATCAGGCGTCTCAAACGCCCGAGTCCGCCCGACTGTTGAGGTCTTATCCCCGGTGTGTACTATTGGCTTAGCAGCCATAAAAAAGCCCTCCGATTAGAGGGATATCTTAGCATTTTCCGCTATTCCGCTGCTTTCTTATCTGCAAACTTGGCAGCGAATGCCTTAACCTGATCAATCCCGAAGACTGCAACTGCACCACCGATAGCGAAACACCAGCCGTTAGACAGACCGAACGCCTCTACTGCTGAGCCTGCCATGAAGGTGATAATCCCGCCACCACTCACCTCTAACAGCGCAGTCCAAAACGTTCGCTCCTTATTACGAAACGCCATCACAGTACTCAGCGCGACGTTCATAACAGCGGCTTTCAGTGGTTCTGGCAAGCTGGCCCAGAATTGAGCAATTACGCTTGGGTCGCTAGTTGGGTCGCTCATTGGTGACTTCTTCATGGGTGATAGGTCTGGATGTAGTGGAATGTAATCCATTTGAACCAATTGTATCAGTTGTGGTTCCATGGCGTCTGGCCATCACTTTTTGTTGCTCATAAAAAAGCCCCGATTTGAGCATAACCATTTCTGGTCATAGGCTTGGGGCTGTGTTGTTACAGTGCTTCAAGAGCTACATCAATCCAGAAGCTAACAGGATTTCAGGTCCTGCGCTGGCATTGTCACTGGATGCAAGAATGATAACACATGCATAAAAATGCACATATTCTGCCAGTTTTGATGAAAAACGGTAATTTAATGCACATTCTGAAGAAAAGCATGCATAAAAAAAGCCCATCGGACGGTTCACGATGGGCCAAGGTGCAGCGGGCGACGGAGGGGAGGTCATCGCTTAAGGTAGATTATGCCATAGCTTTATACATCGGTGCGCATTTAATTCTAAGCTCAAGATCGCGCTCGGTCTGTGCACGATCAGAAAGCCAGGATTTCAGCTTGATTCGTAGGGTTGATCCCTTGTCACAATGCATAGCCTTGTCTCGGAAACGCTCATAAGCAGCAAAGCCAATCTCGCTCAAGGTCATCATGGCCTCGGCGTTGATTGCGTCCACGTCGTGAATAGTTGTCATGGCTTCACCTTTAGGCCTGCGGATTCGATTATTTTCTGGATATCCTCAATCGCCGAATCGTATCCGCCGTCGAAGTCTGGGTAAGTTGATCCCGATAGCTTTGGCAGCTCAATCACAACTGATTCTCGTGAGGCTTGCCAAATATCCCAAAGCATTTGAGTTGTTTGGTTCCTGTATCCTCCATCCATTGCTCGGGCAGGAACAAACTTCCCCGTGATAGCTAGACAGATTTCTTTGGCCGACATCTCGAACTCTTCCCGCATTTTATCATTACTCACTTCGTCGCCCTCCACCAGTACCAAGCATCCATTGCGTAACGATAAGGCCAGAATACTGACCAGACTGCCCATGCGCAGATCCATTCCCAGTATGGTGCGCCGACTGGCAGTGAATTGATCTTGTAGTGGAATACCAACGGCCAGTAGCTGAAGAACCCGACTGCCAGGTAGATTGTGATTAGGGTTGTCATGGGCGAGCCTCGGTGAAATCCCAGCAGCATTTCCTTAGGTCGAAAAACATCCAGTTCCTAGCAATGTCATCATCCCATATGGCTCTTGCCCCGTCTTCATATAGCGATGCCCAGCAGTACACGACTCCATTGAATCCATTTTGCTGAACTAATACGCTCGCCCAATCAGGTGCGCGACTCCAATCTGGCTTGCTCATTTCAACACCCCCAGACTCCGACCAACCGCCATCGACTGCAACCACTCTAACTCATGCCCCTCAATCAGCGTCGTGTGCTTGGCGATCTTCTGCGTCGACGTGATAGCCGTCTGACTACCTACCAATTCCCAATCGCCTGATTCGTACAGCAGGAATTGTCCTGGCTTGAACGACTCTGGCGCTCCCTGCTGCCATTTTACAATTACGTTGATCATAAACTCCCTCCAGCCATCATATAAAAACCATAAGCAAACGCAGCCATTACGACAGCGGCAGTCAGCCAGATAAGAGCAGTGATTCGGACGCCTATGAGCAGCGAACTGAATACGAATAGCGCCACCATTACGATCAAGATCAGGAATATTCCAAGGTAAAACATGATTCTCCCCTCCTGTGTGATTTCTTGTAGGTTAGACCGCGTGGTTAGCGCGGTCAAGCATTAAATGGAATGCATTTTCCTGTTACTGCGAAGAATGCATTGTCAATGAAGCATTTCCGGCGAGACAGTGATCCGGCTAACCTCGCCGTACTGCTTGTGGTAGGTGATTACGGTAGAGCTTCGACCAGACATCCAGCCTCCACGGCTAGCGTATGCGTCTGCACCTGCCAGGGTTCGGTGCTGCTCGACAATCATCAGGCTAGTCTCCTTCAGGTCGCGATGGTGCAGGTGTCCCGTGTGTGCGTATGAAAATTTAGTGCGACCAAACACTTCGCGGAACTTGGCGACGAATACAGAATCGATGCCGGCCATCCGGTGCTTGTGGGAGTGGTGCCAAAACAGGCTGGTTAGGCCGTGCTCATAGCAGTAGTAAGGATCTGGACGCGTCTCAACGGTAATGCGCGGCTCATCCATGTAACGGGCGGCGAACAGTTCACGAAGCCATACAGACGATGCAAGGTCGTGATTTCCTTCTGCCATGAGCATGAACACTTTCGGATACTTGGCCAGAAGCATATCCACGATACGAGCCACTGTACGGATGACTACGCGCACGAGACGACTGAAGCGGGTGTCTGCATCAAGATTGTGCCCGCTGCTCGGCGTGATGCTCTCCAGGCCGTCAAAGTGCATGAAATCCCCAAGCTGAGCGAATACGCACGAGTCTGCGTCTGGAGCCTGGTGGATTGACTGGGCGAACCAGTTGATAAGCATCTGCTCGGCGATGTCGGTGTCCCAATCGTCGCCAGTCTCAGGCTTCCATGCGAGCATACCGAAGTGGTAGTCAGAGATCGTGTAAACGTTGAGCAGGTTCGAGTTCTTTGCTGCTGGTGGCACTACAGCGCGAATAGCCGGGATCTCTTCCTTGAGTGTTGATACTGTCTCCATGAGCAAGGCAAGACGGCGATCATCATCGGTCGTCGTCTTTACCCATTGAGCAGAGAGAATCCCTTCCTTGTTGTACAGACTAGATACGCCCTTAACGCGGAATCCGTCAGGGCACTGGCGCGTCATGTCGGCTTCAGGTGCATAACCAACGCTTGCAAGTTTGGCCTTCCACCGCCGCATAGTGCGCTCATTCACGCCGAACTCTGTAGCCATCTCGCCATTTGTACGACCTGATGCAATCGCTTCCTTGACTAGCTGCTCGTTGTATTCGGTCATTGGGCTGTGCTCGTTGGGCGCTGCAAGAGTTTTGGCTCTGTTGATTTTTTAGCGTCGGCAATTACTTTTAGACTGCTTTCTACCGATGCCTCAGGAGCAACGTATACATCATTGCTACGGTGGAGATCTGGCTTATCCTTAAACCAGCACTGCCCGTACTTGTCTTGAGCTAGCCACATCGCCCAATCCGGCGCATCATCCCAGCTAGGAGTATCCGAAGGATCAATGATCATATTGATACCTTGCGCTGGATTTTCGGAAGACAGCACATCGACCTCTTCACTCAATGCCTCAGCCTTAAGCGCCGAGTAAGCCACGCCGTCTAGCGCGGAGTCATGGTGATACTTGCTCGGGTTCTGCCACTGGCGCACGTCCTTGAGCGTCTGAAGCAGCAACCATCCCTCAGCCTCGGACAGATCGCGCCCTGTGATGGCGTTGAAGGCTGTCACAGTGGCACCCATTGAGCGCTCGCCTGTAGGTTTATCGTATGTAACCCCGCGTTCAGCCTGAACGTCGATTGCTGCCTGTAGGAATTCGGTGGATTTCATTTGGTTGTTTTCCATGGCAAGAAAGCGGCGCTTAACAAGGTAACGAATTCACGCTTAACATCATCCTTGATCTCTTGATATCCGGTGTACATAGCTACACATAGCACGATTACAGGGTAAAGCAGTATGCTTATAACGGCGATCAGGCGCGTTAGCAGCGGGTATCTCTGCAAGCCTTTTCGGATTGGTGTCGGATCAAATGTTTTCACTCTGCATCCTCCAGCTCATCAACGTCGATATGAGCTTCTAAATACGCGACCTCCTGAAGCTTGCGCTGCTCCCTAACCCCAAGATTCCCATCCTCCAATCTGCTCTGGCTAATCCCTGTGCGGCTGGCGATCAGGCTCATATTCCAGCCGCGATTCTTCATTTCCTTGATGATTCGGTCATGCATGCAGTTCTTCCTTATGGGTTACGTCGAGCGGGTCGGCGAGTGGTGGTAATGGCAGCAAATGTCTAGCGTTAACGTATGTGAATCCGAATTCGTACTCTACACCAGAAGTATTAGTTGCAATCACGCCCTCACCTTCCACAAGCCATGCCTTCTCATTGCCATCATAAACCGCACCGTCTTGCCTATCGCCCTTACTGACAACGCGATTTAGGGTGACTAGCTTTCCCATGTTTACTGGAGTTCGCGAGTATCCGACGATCATCGCCAACATCCCAGGCTGCAACTCGCTCATGTCCAAAGCCCCTGCGCTACCAATTTTTCGTGAACCTCGGCGAGATCTACCGAGAATTCGAGTTTAGTACAGAATGCGGCGCATGCGTTCCAGTACTCGTGGCGGGCGTTGGTGAGTGCTTCTTTTGCGATGTGAGTGGCAGTTGGGTGCTCGATATCTGCTGAGACGAATGCCAGGTGCGCTGCTTCGAGTGCTTCCCGTGAGGCTTTGACTGTGATGCTCATTTCGATTCTCCCATCTTGATTGCTACAGAAAGCAGTCCGCCAATCATTGCCGCATTGTGCTCTGTAGACTGATTCAGCAACTCCATGTAGCGATCTCGCCACTCGTCACGGTCTTTCTCCATGTCGTAGTACATCTCTTCGTACTGAGATGCGCGCATCATCGCCTTTCCGATTGAGTACAGGTCTACGCCTTCTTCGTACTTGCTCATGATCTATGACCCTCTATCTGCGCCCAAATGGCGCGTTCAATCTCATTTATATACTCGTTGCAGATTAAGTCAAGCGACTTTTTTGAAATTGTTTCGCCGATTTCGTCTGTGCCGTGTGCACAGGTCCATTCGAGTTCGCTGTGGCCGTTTGTGTGGCGCGTAGAAGGCTCGGAGTGTGCGTAGGTGATGTCTACGTCAAGCATCAATCCGTGAAGATTCACAATCGTCATCTGCGGCTCCTTGGTTGCCACTCAGTAAAGGTGCAATGTCCGCATATCTCGCACATGCCAATTATCACAAGGTATTGCCATGTCAGCTCACGATTAGAAACCTTCGTGTATTTGTGTCCGAACGCAATGCATCGTAAGTGGATCATCAGGAAGGGTTCTCCGGAGAACTGATAGCTGCGTCAATTACGTAGTCGGCAGACTCGAAAGTTAAAGCTATGCTCGACGGCGCGCCACAGGAAGGGAGCGTCACGATTATGTAAGGACCAGATCCAACACTTTGCGAACACGATCCAACTATCTGCCTAGAAACCCCTCTCTCCTTTAGCCAACGATACCGCTCAGCATCCTTGCGCAGACATTCGTTCTCGGACTTGAGCTTATGTATCTCCTGTCGCATGCATTGCCTGCACTGAGCAAGTGGCGTGCCTTTGCCGTATTCCTCTTGCCCGCAAACATCTGCGTAACCCTGACCGCCGCCAAACGACGCGCCGCAATAGATACTCATAAACCCCTCCAATAACTAATTTTCGTCTTAACGGCTGGCATTAAGTACACGATTGCGAACCATGTGCAAGCGATTACTGGCATAGCGATTCTCCGATTTCAGATGCGCAAAGAAGTACGGCGCGACGTGTGTCTGATGCTAGGTCGCCAGTATAGCTAGCCATCCAGCAGTGATGGACGCCCTCATCGCTTGCATGAACCTCGCCGAACCCTGGAAAGTAATTTACGTCTAGCCGCAGCATGACCATCAGCTCAAACGAATCGGCGCTACTCGTCTCAGGCTCCCACCGCCTAACAATCGCCCCATCCTTAACCAGATAATGGCTGCCATCTGGATCCGTGAAAAGGTCATGCTCAATCGCGAAGGCTGCGTTTTTTAGGGTTGTGTTGGTGATCATTTTGAGAACTCCTTGGCTGCAACAAATCTACGAGCGAAATCCAGCACGTCTTGTTCCCACTCAGCACCAACGCCATCGTCAAATGCGAACAACATCCCTGACAGTGCTCGCTCAAGCATATCAATCGTATTCTGCTTGGCTTGAAGCTCGCAACCTACGCACTGACGATAGCCCTGGAACGGATTAGCTTTGTGTTCTGCACATACCTTAGTCATACACCCTCCAAATTTTCCGCAAAAAGAAAGGCTCACATTAGGAGCCTTTTGGTGGTTTTGCAAGGGTTATTACATAGCCATCTCAATCTGATCGCTTTTCACCCATACAGCAGAACTGTTGCTTGCTTCTATTCGGCTAGCTATCACCTCAGCTCGTTGTCCTGCCGTTGGAGGCGGGTACATTCCGAAGCGCTTGATGCTGCCAGCATTCACTCCAGCATTTGTGGAGTCTGCGCTAGATAGCGGAAGCTCACTGAATATCTTTGGATCTAGCATTCTGAGCCCATGAAGCCTGCACATTGGCCTACCAAGATCGTCGCAAACAGCATCCATTACTAAAGCCATCCTTGCCCACCACGCATCAGTCCCTGGCGATTTCCATTGCCCAGAACTACCTATCGCCACCACTGACCACTCACTGGCTAGACGCTGAAGACGCTCCATTGATTCATGCAGATGCCATACGGGAACACCTCGCATAGACTTAGGCCAACGATCAATCAATTCATCGTTTGCATTCTCATCGCCATCAATGACGTCAGGTATCAGCGCCCAGTCAAACCCTGGGTGCTTGTGCCACTTTTCAACCCAGTAGATGTACCCCTTCACATCCATAGTAAAACCCTTCGTCCATGCCGAGAAGGCCCCGTTATCCAGCACGAAGGATTGGCAAGCATTGGCCACGATTGGCATGCTCTGCTGATATGCAAACGATACCAGCGCATGCCTGCCTTTCAGGAACTTTGCAGCATCAATGCCGTCTCCGCTAATAGGGGTTCCATGGTAATGAATCACCGAACACCCCACGCCTTATGAGCCTGGATAGAAACTCGCCACCTCGGATTGAGTTGAGCGTATTCAATGGCAGCTTCGGTGTTTTCAGTGATCGACGGCCCATCAATCGGCTGTAACGAATACCTTTGCGCATGAATGTCCTGCACGTCTTTAGGTTCGATATCGGCAAGCGGAAACAGAAGCTTTACCTCGTCAGCCTTGTCAAGAGTAAGCGGTAGACGCTTGGGGCTTAGCGTAACCCAGCACTTATCAGCGCCAGCAAGCGGAACACTGCCATTCGTCTCAACTGCGATCTCTGCACCGTAAGCCAGCAGCAGATCAACAAGAGACTCGGTGATCTGTAGAGCTGGCTCACCACCTGTAAGCACGATGAATGGTGTCGCAGACCAATTCACCCACTGATTCAGGATTGCCGATACCAATTCAGCCTCGGTATAGCGATCACCACCAACAAAATCAGTATCGCAAAACGAGCAAGCTGATTTAGCCTTGTCCTCCTGGCGCCCTGACCACATATTGCAGCCGGCGAACCTGACGAAAACAGCAGGGCGTCCGATATGGAAGCCCTCCCCTTGCACCGTATAAAATATTTCCTTAACCAGAAAGCTTTTAGAGAATTTCACTATGCGATCCCTTCATTTTTGCCTTAAAGATTTGATCCTAACGCCTTGATGGATCGCGGTCAATTCCTGATAGCCTCCAAAGCTAAGAAATAGATCATCGGCAATCTGCTCGTGGATTCCCTTTTTGATTAGTGCAGTAGCTGTCTTAATGTGCTCGACCATGATGGTTACTGGCGACAGGATAACCAGTTCATAGATGATCTGGTCACCATCGTTAGGACAGGTTGCGACGAATGTGTGCTGATACTCGTTAATGCTTTTCACTTCAATATCTCCCGAGCCAACATCTGAATATCGCTCCAGAGCTGCGATGACGGGCTTTCGTCGTACTGGCCTAGCATCTTGGCCAAACGAATTCCAGCGGGCTTGTGGGTGTCTTCTTGAGGCTTTGGCTGTTCGTGCTTGATCACTGTGGCTAGCTCCATCTGTCCAGGCAATGTCATTTCTTCTTCTCCATGATTTGTTTGGCGCGATAATACCAGTCCCCAGGATATTCCTGCTGACTCAATTCGTCCACCATCTCCTGAATGAGCGACACATAAATATCAGTCGTCTCCTGGCAGCGGGTGAAGGCGTCGAGGCGTACATTAAGCTCCATACACTCGATCTTTACTGGAGATCCGTGCGCGCATACGTAAGCCCCGAATACTGGCGACCAAAACACACCCTCAGGCACCGGCCAAATTTCCTCAAAACGCTCTCGAATCGTCTTCATTTCCCACTCCGATCCAATATATTGGGATTTGTAGAATTATTGGTCAGTTTTTGATCAGTAGGTTGCAGGTTGCTTGAGCTGTTCTTGCTTTATACCCTCGGCCAGCCCTTGAGCAAACGAGCTAAGACCTAGGTAAGTGATTGATTCTGCAATGGTCATGTTTGCCAGTTTGTCAGCATCACGAAAGCTCATAGTGCCTTCATTTACGCAAGTATCTACAATTGCCTTGACTAAACTCTGAATGGCTATGTGCAGGTGCTCTGTTGCTGATTCGATACGCGTCATCATCTATCCCTCAGTAAAAGTCAACGAAAAGTTCCCCTTTCTCCCCCAATTCGCAGTCACACTCAAGCTGAGATATCAGCACCCCAACAATAGGCTTGTGCTCATCAAACCCTGTGCCTAGCTTTAGTTCGCCGCCGTGAGTGTCGTAGGCGGCTAGGAGGATGGGGAGTAGGTCGGTTAGGGTCATTGCATAAGCTCGGATGGAATGGAAATGGTTTCGCCTAGTTTGTCTAGGACGATAGCTCGGCACGCGGCAATCAAATGGGTTGCTCCAAATGACCCATACACTTCACCCTTGATAATTGGAAGCCCATCGTCTTGGCAAGGATAAGAATAAACCAAGCCTACTCGCTCAAATGTAAGATCCAGCTGGTATTTGTCAATCAGCGGGCCTCCATCTGCCCATTCAGTAGATGGCGAATAGCATGCCTGAACAGACCAGTCAGCAAGCCACGCCTCACGACTTCCTGACCATGCGCCTGCTCCTAGATGATTGCTGCGCACTGCGTATCCTACCGCCCAATCCAAGGCCGCTCCAATCAATTCACTCGTCTTAACTTCTACAATATCCATCTCTACCCCTCCACCCTATATCTGTTCTTCGGAGAATAGTTATACCTTGCGGTAGCCTGCGTCGTAGATTGCCAATGTAGGATCGATTCCTTTGAGATTTGCACGAACGATAATATCGTTTAGTGTCGATATTTCTTTCTGACGCTCTTCCGCCGCGATCTGCTCTGGTGTGCGAAGTGGACGAATCCTTGGGCCTATCGATGCAGTGATATTGTTGCAATCTACCCAGCAGACAGCCTGATTTTCTTTATGCGCAATGATTTCGCAGCATACCCACTCATCACTTCCACCAACAAGCATGCATTCGCATACCGTCCCAACAGGCGGCAGGCCTTCGCCGGTCCACTTTGTCTTGAAAACCTCGCGGACACCAAATGTCCATGTTGTTTTACCATCGAAATTGCACCCGCGCTCATCAATGGCAAGAGAGATGCCATGGAAGTCAATAACCGTCTGGTCATTGAATGCTGTTTCTAGGATCCGTGCGTGCTCTTTGTCTCTGATCGTAATTTTCATCTTCCCGCCCTCCGTAAATGTCTGCTGATTATGGCTTAGCCTAAGCGTATGTCAATACAAAATATGCATTACTTTCACGTCGGATAGCTCGGCAATTCTGGTCATGTCTCGCGTACCTGATCCGCCTGGAAACGCAATCACTCCATCAGGCTCTAAGGCGAGCATGGCAGCGTTTCGTTTTGGTCCGGCACCATTTCCATAGACCTTCCAGTTAGCAATCGCCGTAAACACCTGAATGCCCTTCTCTAGCGCCCATTCCCTAGCAAGCCGATCAGCCCCATTAGCGCCACCCTCGATAATCGCGTGGATCGTGCATTTCTTGTGTACGCCGTCGAGCACCTGGTGGAGTCGTGCTTTGTCTGCGTAGTCACGTCCGCCGCATACGATGAATTTCATTGCTGAGACTCCGAAATATGCACGACAACCTTGCCTCCTGGAACCTTTTGCCTACGGATAACCCTTAGATCGTCTATAAGCTCGTCGTCGGCCCAAAACCCCGCTTTGGTTATGGAGTCCTGCAATGCCTTGAGAACGCCGTCCAGATCGCGTTTGCGGAGGTCTGGCGGGTAAACGTCCACGACCATGCAGATACGGAAGTCGATTGGCTCTACAGTTCCGATGATCTTGGCTACGTCAACTGCGTACTTCCTGCCCTTAGCGCTGATCATAGTCCGTCCTGATCCGCCAATGGTCACGTTACGGTAGTAGGTGTTGTTAGTCGGCGGGTATGGCAGCTCAAGCACGATCAAAAGGAAAACTCCCACTCGGCCACTTCACGGCGCTCGATGCGAGCGAACTCAAGTCTAGGCATTTCCTTGCGCTGATGATCAGACCATTCACGAATAGTCATTCCAGTGCAGCCACACATGTAGCCGTCGCAGCACTCCATATCATCAGGATCTTGATTGAACGCGGTCCAAGGTTCGGGCCCAAGCAGCTTCATGAACCTCTCAGCATTTTTCTCGATAGCGAACCGACGACGCTTCTTGCGGCACCCTTCACGCTGCCAGATAACGCGATACTCGTATTTCATTTCTTCACCTTCAGCAATAAGTTCAGTTGGCGCCGGGTTTCGGCTTCGATGTCGGGCTTAGTCTTGAGCTCTCTCTCAGCCCACATGCGCCCCTTGTTCGCCTTCAACCCGAAATAGATCTGGCTGGCATGGTCCCGAGCTAGCTTCCATCTCTGGAGACATTCCTCCTTGTGGTTCTCGATGCTCTCGCGTTCGGCAGTCGAAAGGATTGCCAAGTTGAGCGATCCAGCAGGTGTAGCAGATGTGGTCATGGGTTGGCTCCATTAGAATTTCATTCCGCGAACTTTCTCAGCCTGCTTAGGCGTGTCCTTTTCTTCCGGAATGTATGCGCCGGCCTCAAGTGGTGCGAACCGTGCATATCGACCTTGGAACATTGCAAAGAACGTCTTTGCCTCGCTCTCGCGGGAAATAGACAGGATGATCTCAGCAATCCCCTTGCGGTCGCTATCAGGGTTGTAGACCTCATCTCGGTACACAAAGATAGCCATATCACAATCCTGCTCAATAGAACCAGAGTCACGAAGGTCAGACGGAACTGGTCGCTTGTTCGGTCGCTGTTCAAGTGCGCGGTTGAGCTGAGAAAGCAAGATAACGGGGATTTTCATCTCTTTAGCGAGCAATTTAGCCTGTCTTGATATCTCAGTAACCTTTGCCACTTGGTTTGCCTTTGGATCATCGGAGTCAAGCAAGCCAAGGTGGTCGATCATCACCATGTCGAGTCCGTGCTTGCGTTTGTGGCGTCGGCACATAGAGCGGATGCGGCGCATGGTTAGGCCGGGGCGATCGGACAGAGTCATCCTTGCGTCTTTGATTCGAGCCGCTGCAAGCGTAAGTCCTGCCGTATGAGCATCGCAAGCAGAGCCGTCCTTCATTGCATCGAGAGGAATACTGCCCTCGGCAGCAATCAGGCGATCCATCAATTGACGGTTACTCATCTCAAGGCTGATTACTAGAACCTCCTTCTTCTCGCGTATGGCGGCGTTGCGCACAATATCCATGGCTAGAGTCGTCTTGCCCATCTTTGGCCTGCCAGCGATGATCACAAGCTGTTCTGACTGCAATCCTCCGGTGTGCTTATCGAACTCTTCCAGGCCAGTGCGAATTCCTGAGATTGAGTCTCCTTGCGCCATGCGCTTTTCTAGCAGGTCCATATGCTCAACAAGGACGTCGTAGGCTTCGACGGTTTCAGCCGTGGCCGACTCACCATCGATAGCTAAGATCTCAGACTGAGCGGCTGCAATCTTGTCTGGAGTGTCCATGGTGCTATGGGCGATCTGGTGAATCTCTTGTGCAGCGGCGATCAGGCAGCGATCAAGAGAGCGCTCACGAACGATCCGTGCGTACTGCTCTGAGTTGGCAACGCTAGGTGTGCCGTTCTGGATCTGAGCTGTGTAGGCGAAGGCTGGATCACCATTCTCCAGTGTTCCGATGTGCTCGCCGACAGTAAGGAAGTCGATGCGACGGTTAAGCGAGTTCAGCTCAATGATAGCGGTGAACACGTCAGCATTGTCCTGCCAGTAGAAATCCTTCGCCTCAAGATCTGCCGCTA
>Ga0182007_10000142_pt1 | contig 47856 bp, 41 predicted proteins | sample Sormic07211113_1_FD_123023 | JGI IMG/M metagenome (GOLD analysis project Ga0182007, IMG submission 123023) | Rhizosphere microbial communities from Sorghum bicolor, Mead, Nebraska, USA - 072115-113_1 MetaG | ecosystem: Host-associated > Plants > Roots > Rhizosphere | place: USA: Nebraska...
CCTACTTTTGGTATTACTTTCCGAAGCCACCGGCGGAGGAAGGCATGCGCTCACCCTGAAGAAACCTTCAGACGCATTCCCGAAAGCCGCCAGCGCACCTGGCGGCTTTTTTGTTGCCGCCGCGCTGGGGACCCCCACTTCCAAGGAGTTACCCCATGCCCCCCCATACCGACGACCTGCGCATCCGCAAGATCGAACCGTTGACCCCGCCCGCACAGCTGCTGGCGATGCTGCCCTGCGACGATGAAGCCTCCGATACGGTCAGCGCCTCGCGCGCGGCCCTGCACGAAATCCTGCACGGCCGCGATGACCGCCTCGCGGTAGTGATCGGCCCGTGCTCGATCCATGACCCGGTGGCCGCCATCGAATACGCGCAGCGCCTCAAGCCGCTGCGCGACGCCTATGCCGATGAGCTGGAAATCGTCATGCGCGTGTACTTCGAGAAGCCGCGCACCACGGTGGGCTGGAAGGGGCTTATCAACGATCCGGACCTGGACGGCAGCTTCAACATCAACAAGGGCCTGCGCGTGGCCCGCGGCCTGCTGCGCGACATCAACAAGCTGGGCCTGCCTGCCGGCGTCGAGTTCCTCGATGTGATCTCGCCGCAGTACATCGCCGACCTGGTGGCATGGGGCGCGATCGGCGCACGCACCACCGAAAGCCAGGTGCATCGCGAACTGGCCTCGGGGTTGTCGTGCCCGGTCGGGTTCAAGAACGGAACCGACGGCAACATCAAGATCGCCGCCGATGCGATCGGTGCCGCCTCGAATCCGCATCACTTCCTGTCGGTGACCAAGGAAGGCGGCACCGCCATCGTGGCCACCGCCGGCAACCCGGACTGCCACGTGATCCTGCGCGGCGGCAAGACGCCCAACTACGACGCCACTCACGTGGAAGCGACCAGTCAGACGCTGGCCAAGTCGCACCTGGCCGCGCGCATCATGATCGATGCCAGCCACGCCAACAGCAGCAAGAATCCGGAGAACCAGCCGAAGGTCATCGCGGACATCAACGCGCAGTTGGCCAACGGCGAAGAGCGCATCGTCGGCGTCATGGTCGAGAGCCATCTGGTGGCCGGCCGGCAGGACCTGGTCGACGGCCAGCCGCTGACCTACGGGCAGAGCATCACCGATGGCTGCATCGGCTGGGACAGCTCGCTGGCGGTGCTGGAAAGCCTGGCCGAGGCAGTGCGTGCGCGGCGGGCGGTGCGGATCAGCAAGGCGGCTTGAGGCGTCGGAGCGCCCCTGCGCGGGGCGCTCCGGCCTACGGAACTCCGGGGAAACTCCCTATTTTTCATTGAGAACCAACGGCATACCCTTCCCTCACCGTTTGGAACGAGGGGCGTACCGTTGAGCGATCGTCCCATTGTGTGTACATTGTATGCACAGACCTCCGGAGTGCCTCCCATGGCCCTCGCCAGCAAAGTCATCAACTTCCGGGCGCCCGTCGACAAGCAGGCGCTGATAGACCGTGCCGTCGAGGTTGCCGGGGTGAGCCGTACCGAGTTCATCCTGGATGCTGCCTGTGAGAAGGCGCGAGATGTGCTGGCGGACCAGACACAGTTCTCACTGAGTCCTCAGGAGCTGCGCCGCTTCAATGCGCTGCTGGATGCACCGCTGGAACACAACGCCGCCATCAGGCATCTGCTGCGCACGCCTGCACCCTGGGAGCGTTGAGCATTGCGGTTGTCTGCGCCACAAGCGCTTGCCCAAGGGCATCGGTTGGAGCACTTTCGATGCAGCGCGGCAGAGCTGACCTCGTGGTTGCTGGAGCGTGCGCATCAGAACCAGGCATCGGGTGCGTCGCGGTGTTTTGTTGTCTGTGATGCGCAACACAACGTGATCGGCTACTACGCCCTTGCTGCCGGCAGTGTTTCACACCCACTGGTTCCCGGTCGCCTGCGCCGGAACATGCCGCATCCCATTCCGGTCATCGTATTGGGCAGGTTGGCCGTCCATGCCGACTGGGTCGGCCAAGGCATCGGCGCGGGCCTGCTGAAGGACGCTGTGCAACGCACGCTGCAGGTCTGCGCGCAGGTCGGCGCACGTGCCTTGTTGTGCCACGCGTTCGACGAGACGGCCAAAGCGTTCTATCTCAAGCACGGCTTCATGGAATCGCCGATGGATGCCATGACCCTGATGCTCCCGGTGGCATAGGGCGTCCAGCCGAGCAGGGCCACCTCATGGGTGGCTGCGCACACTATCGCAACGCCGCAACGCCGCAATGCCGTATGCAGAAACAACCACGCATGGCGTAGCTCTACCCCTGGGGTGTCGCGCGTTCGATGATCACGCGGCGCGCCTCAACTTCGCCAACGCCAGATAGATCGCCGGCGTGGTGTACAGGGTCAGCCACTGGCTGACCAGCAGGCCGCCGACAATCGCGATGCCCAACGGCTGACGCATCTCCCAACCCTCACCGGTGGCCAGCATCAGCGGCAACGTGCCCAGCAGGGCCGCCACGCTGGTCATCAGGATCGGGCGGAACCGCAGCCGTGCGGCTTCGCAGATGGCGTCATATGACGACAGGCCACGCTCGCGCTCGGCCGACAGTGCGAAGTCGATGATCAGGATCGTGTTCTTCATCACCACGCCCACCAGCAGGAACAGGCCGAGCAGCGAGATCAGGTTCAACTCGTTGCCGAAGGCCATCAGCGCCAGCAGTGCGCCCACGCCCGCCGAGGGCAGGGTGGAGAGGATCGCGAGGGGCTGCACGAAGCTCTCGTACAGCACGCCCAGCACCAGATACACCGCCAGCATCGCGCCGAGGATCAGCCACAGCTGGCGCTCGCGCAGCTTCTCGAAGCCACCGGCTTCGCCACTGAGCCGCGCCTGCACATGGGTGGGCAGCATGATCCTGGCCATGGCCTGGTCCACCGCTTTCACCGCCTGGTCGAGGGTGACGCCGGGCGCCAGCGCGAACTCGATCCAGACCGAGGCGAACTGCTGGCTGTGATAGATCCGGTCCGGTGCCATGCCGTACGCCCACCGCGCGATGGACGACAGCGGCAGGCGCTGGCCGTCCTTGCCGATCACATGGATCTGCTCCAGCGTGGAGGGATCCTGGGTGTAGCGCGGGTCCAGCTCCATCACCACGCGGTACTGGTTGAGGGTGTCGTACAGCGTGGCGACCTGGCGCTGGCTGAAGGCGTTGTTGAGCACCGAGGCGATCATGCGCATGTCCACGCCCAGGCGTGCCGCGGCATCGCGGTCGATGTCGAGCACCACCTGGCGCATGCCTTCATCGCCCTTGGATTCCACATCGACCAGCTCGGGCAGGGCGCGCAGTGCATCGGCCACCTTGGGCGTCCATTGCCGGAGCGGCTCAAGCTCGCCGGAGAGCAGCTGGAATTCGTACTGGCCGCTGTCGCCGCTGCCTTCCAGCTTGATGTCCTGGTCCACCCACAGGAACATGCCGCCGCCGGGAATCTTCGGCATGTTGGCGCGCAGGCGGTCGATCACCTGCTGGCTGGAGACCCTGCGCTCGGCCAGCGGCTTCATCTTGATCATGATGAAGGCGTTGTTGACCCCGCTGCGGCCGCCGATGTACCCGATGATGTCGCTGATCGCCGGGTCGGCCAGCAGCAGCTTGCGGTAGGCCTCGATCTTGGGCTGCATCACCTGGAACGAGAGGCCGTCGTCGCCGCGCGCGAAGCCACGCAGCTGGGCAGTGTCCTGCTTGGGTACGATGCCCTTGGGCACCTGCTGGAACAGCCACACGTTCAACGCGATCACGCCGGCGAACAGCAGCAGCGGCAGCGCGAGCCAGCGCAGCATCGTCCGCAGGCTGCCCACGTAGGCGCCGCGCAGGCGTTCGAACAGCGCGGTGCCGGCGCGCTGCAGTCCATTGCCGGGGTCGGGCCGCGCCTGACCGAGCAGGCGCGCGCACAGCATCGGGGTCAGGCTGAGCGAGACCAGCAGCGAGACGCCCATCGATGCCACCAGGGTCAGCGAGAACTCGCGGAACAGCTTCTCGACGAAGTCATCCAGGAACAGGATCGAGATGAACACCACGGCCAGCGCGATGTTCATCGACAGCAGCGTGGCACCGACTTCACCCGCGCCGCGCAGCGCGGCGGTCATCGGCGAGGCGCCTTCCTCGCGATGGCGGGCGATGTTCTCCAGCACCACGATCGCATCGTCGACCACCAGCACCGCCGCCACGATCAGGGCCATCAGCGAGAGCGTGTTGAGCGAGAACCCGAGCAGGCCGATGATCGCAGCGCGCCCAGCAGCGAGACCGGGATCGCCACGGTCGGCACCAGCGCCGCGCGCCAGTGGCCGAGGAAGGCCAGCACCACCAGCACCACCAGGGCGATCGCCAGCAGCAGGGTCAGTTCGGCCTCGCGCAGGGTGGCGCGGATCACCGGCGAGCGGTCCATCACCACCTGCATGTCGATGGTGGCCGGCAGCAGCGCCTGCAGCGTGTCCATCCGTGCCTGGATGGCGTCGACGGTCTCGATGATGTTGGCGTCCGGCTGGCGGCTGACGATCAGCAGCACCGCCGGGCGCTCGTTGTGGAAGCCGCTGGCGTAGCGGTCCTCGACGCCTTCGCTGATCCCGGCCACGTCCTCCAGGTAGACCGGGCGGCCGTCGCGCATCGCCACGATCAGGCGGCGGTACTCGGCGGCGGTGCGCAGCTGCAGCGTGGCTTCCAGCTGCCACTGCCGGGCCTGGCTGGCCACCGTCCCCAGCGGTTTGAGCGCGTTGGCGTTGCGGATCGCCGCGGCGATGTCGTCCAGCGCGATGCGGTGGTGGTTGAGCGCATTGGGATCCAGCGACACGCGCACCGCCGGCAGCGAACTGCCGCCCACCTGCACCTCGCCGACGCCGGGAATCTGCGCCAGTTTCTGCGCGATCACGGTGGACGCCACGTCGTAGATCTGCCCCGGCGAAAGGCTGTCCGAGCTCAGCGCCAGCGCCATGATCGGTGCCTGCGAGGGATTCACCTTGCGGTACTGCGGCATGCCCGGCATGCCGCTGGGCAGCTGCGCGCGCGCCGCATTGATCGCCGCCTGCACATCGCGCGCGGCATCGTCCACGTTGCGGCCGAGCGCGAACTTCAACTCGATCTGGGTCGAGCCCTGGGTACTGGCCGAGTCGATCCCGGTCAGCCCCGGGAGGGTGCCCAGGGCACGTTCCAGCGGCGTGGCGACGTTGGCCGCCATCGATTCGGGGCTCGCGCCGGGTAGGCTGGCACTGACGTTGATCGCCGGGTAGTCGACCTGCGGCAGCGGCGCGACCGGCAGCAGGCGCAGCCCGAGCAGGCCGGCCAGCACCACCGCCACCGCCAGCAGCACGGTGGCGACCGGATGCTGGACGAACCAGCCGATCGCCCGCGACAGCGGACTCACGCCAGCGCCTCGTCGGCCTTGTCGGTCACCGGCGCGGGGCGCTGGCGGAAGCGGTCGAAGAACAGATAGATCACCGGCGTGGTGAACAGGGTCAGCACCTGGCTGACGATCAGCCCGCCGACCATCACCAGGCCCAGCGGCTGGCGCAGCTCCGCGCCCGAGCCACTGGCGAACATCAGCGGGATCGCGCCGAACAACGCGGCCAGCGTGGTCATCAGGATCGGGCGGAAGCGCAGCAGGGCGGCCTGATGGATGGCCTGGCGCGGCGCCATGCCGTGCTCGCGCTCAGCCTCCAGCGCGAAGTCGATCATCATGATCGCGTTCTTCTTGACCAGGCCGATCAGCAGCACGATGCCGATCACCGCGATCAGATCCAGGCTGCGCCCGCTGACCAGCAACGCCAGCAGCGCACCCACCGTGGCCGAGGGCAGGGTGGAAAGGATGGTGATCGGGTGGATGAAACTCTCATAAAGCACGCCCAGCACCAGGTACATCACCACCACCGCCGCCAGCACCAGCCACAAGGTGCTCGACAGCGACGCGCGGAATGCATCGGCCGCACCCTGCAGGCGCAGCTCGATGCTGGCCGGCAGGCCGATCGCCGCGCGTGCGCTCTCGATCGCCTGCACCGCCTCGCCCAGCGATGCATCCGATGCGAGGTTGAACGAGAACGTCACCGCCGGGAACTGGCCGACGTGGTTGATCAGCAGCTGCGCGGGGCGCTGCTCGATCCGCGCGATGCCGCCCAGCGGCACCTGCCGTCCGTCCGGTCCCGTGACATGCAGGCGGGCGATCGCATCCGGGCCGAAGGCCACGTCCGGGCGCGCTTCCAGCACCACGCGGTACTGGTTGGCCTGGGTGAAGATGGTGGAGATCTGGCGCTGCCCGAACGCGTCGTACAGTGCGTCGGCGATGGTCTCCACGCTGATCCCCAGGCGCGCGGCAGCCACGCGGTCGATCACCACGTGCGCCTGCAGACCCCGGTTCTGCAGATCACTGGCGACGTCGGCCAACGCCGGCGACTGCTGCAGATGCGCGAGCAGGCGCGGTGTCCACGTGTCCAGCTGCGCGATGTCCGGGCTGGTCAGGGTGAACTGGTACTGGGTCCGGCTGATCCGGTCCTCGATGCCCAGCTCCTGTACCGGCTGCAGGTAGAGCTTGATGCCCGGCACGTGTGCCACGCGCTGCTGCAGCCGCGCGATGATCGCCTGCGCATCGGCGTCGCGCTGCGCGTGCGGTTTCAATTCGATCAGCAGGCGCCCGCTGTTGAGCGTGGCGTTGTTGCCATCCACGCCGATGAACGAGGACAGGCTGGCCACATCCTCGTCGTCCAGCAGCGCCGCCGACAGTGCCTGCTGGCGCTGCGACATCGCCTGGAAGGAGATCGACTGCGGCGCCTCGCTGATGCCCTGGATCAGCCCGGCATCCTGCACCGGGAAGAAGCCCTTGGGCACCCACACGTACAACAGCGCCGTCAGCACCAGCGTGGCCACGGTCGCGGCCAGCATCAGCGGCTGGCGCTGCAGCACCCAGTGCAGCTGGCGGTCGTAGACCGCCACGACGCGGTCGAACGGGTCGCCCTGCTGCGCCGATTCGTGCCCGTCGGCATCGCGACGGGTGGCATGCCCGGCCTTTAGCAGGCGCGCGCACATCATCGGCGTCAGCGTCAGCGAGACCAGCAGCGAGATGCCGATCGCGACCGCGAGCGTGATCGCGAACTCATGGAACAGCTTGCCGACCACGTCGGCCATGAACAGCAGCGGGATCAGCACCGCGATCAGCGACAGGCTCAGCGAGATCAGGGTGAAGCCGATCTGCCTGGCGCCCTTGAGTGCCGCCTGCATCGGCGTCGCGCCGCGCTCCAGGTGACGGGCGATGTTCTCCAGCATCACGATCGCATCGTCCACCACGAAGCCGGTGGCAATGGTCAGCGCCATCAGGGTGAGATTGTTGAGCGAGAAGCCGGCCAGCAGCATCACCCCGAACGTGCCCACCAGCGACAGCGGGACCGCAATGCTGGGAATGATCGTGGCCGGGATGTTGCGCAGGAACAGGAAGGTGACCATCACCACCAGTGCGATCGCGATCAGCAGCTCGTGCTGCACGCCGCGGATGGATGCGCGGATCGATTCGGTGCGATCGCTCAGGATGGCCACATCCACCCCGGCAGGCAGCGAGGCCTGCAGCTGCGGCAGCAGCGCACGCACCTGGTCGACCACGGCGATCACGTTCGCGCCGGGCTGGCGCTGGATGTTGATCAGCACCGCCGGGGTGGTGCCCGACCACGCGGCCAGCTGGCGGTTCTCGGCGCCATCCTCGATGGTGGCGACGTCGCCCAGGCGCAGCGGTGCGCCGTCCTTCCAGGCCAGGATCAGGGCGCGGTACTCGGCCACCGAGCGCATCTGGTCGTTGGCATCGAGCATGATCGCGCGGGTCGGACCGTCGAAGCTGCCCTTGGGCATGTTGACGTTGGCCGTGCCGATCGCGGCGCGGATGCTGGCCATGCTCAGGCCGTTGGCGGCCAGCGCGGACGGATTGACCTGGATGCGGACTGCCGGACGCTGACCGCCGGCCAAGCTGACCAGCCCGACGCCGGGCAGCTGCGAGAGCCGCTGCGCCATGCGCGTATCGACCAGATCGTGCACCTGCGGCAGCGAGAGCCCCTGCGAGGTTACCGCCAGGGTCAGGATCGGGGTGTCGGCGGGATTGACCTTGCGATACACCGGTGGCACCGGCAGATCGTCGGGCAGGAAGCTGTCGGCGGCGTTGATCGCGGCCTGCACTTCCTGTTCGGCCACGCCGAGCGCGACCTCCAGCGAGAACTGCAGGGTGATCACCGACGCCCCGCCGGAGCTGGTCGAGGACATCTGCTTCAGGCCGGGAATCTGCCCGAGCTGGCGTTCCAGCGGCGCAGTGATCGCGCTGGTGGTGACCTCCGGGCTGGCACCGGGATACAGCGTGGTGATCTGGATGATCGGGTAATCGACCTGCGGCAGCGCCGCGACCGGCAGCAGGCGGTAGGCCATCACGCCGGACAGCAGCAGCGCCACCATCAGCAGCGTGGTCGCGACCGGGCGCTCGATGAAGGGGCGCGAGAGGTTCATGCGCCGGTCCGCGGCGGGTCCTGCTCCACCACTTCGACCTTGGCGCCATCGCGCAGGCCGTCGATGCCTTCCACCACCACGCGCTCGCCGGCTTTGAGTCCTTCGCGCACCGAGACGCGCTCGCCATCGGCCGGGCCGAGCACCACGTTGCGCAGATGCGAGGTGGCATCGGCGGCGATCACGTAGACGTAGCTGCCCTTGCTGCCGAACTGCACGGCCGCGTTCGGGATGACCACTGCATCGCTGCTGCTGACCTGCAGGCGCACGTTGACGAACTGGTTGGGGAACAGCGACTCATCGGCATTGGCGAACTGCGCGCGCAGCTTCAGCGTGCCGGTGGCGGTGTCGATGCGGTTGTCCAGGCTGGAGAGCACGCCGTCGCCGAGCGCGGTGCGCTCCTCGCGGTCCCAGGCTTCCACGGTCAGCTGCGGATTCGCGCGTGCCGCGGCGACCACCGCCGGCAGGTCCGGCTCGGGCACGGTGAACAGCACGCTGATCGGGATGGTCTGGGTGATGGTGGCCAGCGGCTCGGTATCGCTACTGCGCACCAGGTTGCCGACGTCCACGTTGCGCAGGCCCATGCGCCCGGCCACCGGCGCGGTGATGCGGGTGTACTGCAGTTGCAGGCGTGCTTCATCCACCGCCGCCTGGTCGGTCTGGCGACGGCCCTGCAACTGGCGCACCTTGCTCTGCTGATCACTCAGGTCCTGCGCGGAGACGAAGTGCTTGCTCTGCAGTTCGGCGAAGCGCTTGAGCTGGCTTTCGGCGTTGTCCAGTTCGGCCAGGTTCTGCTGCTGGGTGCCCAGCGCACGCGACAGCTGTACCTGGAACGGGCGCGGATCGATCTCGGCCAGCAGCTCGCCGGCCTTGACGTGCTGGCCCTCGGAGAACGCCAGCCGCAGCAGCTCGCCATCCACGCGGCTGCGGATGCCCACCGTATGCAGCGGCGTCACCGTACCGAGCGCCTTCAGGCGCACCACCAGGTCTTCCTGCTGGGCGATGGCCACACGCACCGGGGTCGGCTGCGGGCCACCGGACGGGCCGGCGGCGGGAGCGGGCGAGAGCAGCTTCCATGCCGCGATCGCGGCCAGGCCGACAGCGGCAGCGATCAACAGCGGTTTGACGGCACGACGGGAAGACGATGGGGGCGTTGAAGCGGACATACGCATCCTGCGCACCCTCCACCGGAGCAGTGCGTCCATGGGGACCGGCCGACAGCGGCGGGTCAACGGGGGAGAGGGTGTCTGGCGGGGCAGCGGGTGGAACACCGCCGCGTGGCTGGATGCCGTTCGAATGGAACGGGAGCGCCATGATACAGGGCGGGGCCGCTCAAGCTCCCGTGACCTTGGTCATGCCCGTGGGCGCGTCAATGCACCTCGTCGCGGTACACGAACTTCGGCATTTCCCATTTGAAATGGATGGCCAGCAAGCGGAACAGGAAGCCGCCACCCAGGCACCACAGCGTGGCCGCGTTGAGCGACACGCCGAGTTCCAGCAGGGTCAGGTAGGCCGCCCCGGTGAGCAGGGTGATCACCGCATACAGTTCTTTCTGGAAGATCAGCGGCACCTCGTTGCACAGCACATCGCGCAGCACGCCGCCGAACGCACCGGTGAGCATGCCGGCGATCAGGATGATCGGCACGGTGTGCCCGCCCTCGCGTGCGACCGCGCAGCCGATCAGGGTGAAGGCGATCAGTCCCAACCCATCGAGCACCAGGAAGGTCCGGCGGAAATGATGCATCCAGCGTGCGACCCAGGTCGCGATCAGTGCCGCGCAGATGGTGAAGCCGAGGTATTCCGGATGTTTCACCCAGCCCAGCGGGTAGTGGCCGAGCACGATGTCGCGCAGCGAGCCGCCACCGAGCGCGGTGACGCAGGCGATGATGACCACGCCGAACAGGTCCATGCGGCGGCGGCCGGCGGACAGGGCGCCGGTCATGGCTTCGGCCGAGATGGCGATGAGGTAGATCAGGGAGAGCAGCATGGGGTGGCTCCGGAAACACGGCAGGCGGGGACGGAAACGCGCACGCGTCACGCCAGTGCCGCTGCACTGGCGTGGGTGGGATTCCGTTGCCGCTCCCGCTGTCCTTTTGCCTGAGAGTTCGGTGGCCAAGGCCACGTGCCCCTTCGGCGGGTCATTGAAGACCTCTCTCCAGATCGGCGTGTCGGATGCATGGTTGGTGGCTGTGCAGCCACCGGCCTGAGCGATTATGGGAGCCTGCGCCTTCGGCGGGCGCCAGCGCGGCGCCTCTCTCCTGCATCCGGGGCGGATTCTAGCAGCCGCCGGGCCCGCACCGGGCGATAATCCCGGTATGCCCGCTGAACCCGCCCTCTGGTACCTGTACCTGCTTGAATGCCGCAACGGCAGCTATTACGCCGGCATCAGCAACGACGTGGACGCGCGCTTCCAGGCCCACCTCGCCGGTAAAGGGGCGAAATACACGCGGGCCAACCCGCCGGTGAAGGTGCTGGCGATGCGCGCCTATCCGGACCGCGCGGCGGCCTCGAAGGCCGAGTGGCAGCTCAAGCGGCAACCGCGGGAGCGCAAGCTGGCGTGGCTGGCGCTGCCCGATCCCATGTAGCGCCGCGCGGTGGTTGTTCGGGGCTCCGCTGGCGGCATACCATCGAGCATCGTTCGTTGATCCGCTTGCCCAAGCCCTGGAGTGCCATGTCCCGCGATCTGTCGTTGTACCCGGAAGATGAGAATGGCGATGTGCTCTGGAACATGCTGCAGGACGGCGATGATCTGACGATTCCGCGCGAGGTGGATTTCGCGCTGATCTTCCCGACCCAGGACGTGGCGATCGCCTTCGCCGTGCACCTGCTCAAGAACGACCAGAAGGTGTCCTTCGCCGCGTACGAGGGCAACGATGAGTTCCCATGGCAGGTGGTGGTGCATCCGCTGATGCTGCCGACGTACCAGAACATCTCGGGCTTCGAAGGCCTGCTTGCCAGCGAGGCGGTCTCCTACAGCGGCCAGGTCGACGGCTGGGGATGCCTGTCGCAGGGGTGAGCCACCGCAACACGGCGTGATCCGTTCGAACGTCCCCCTGCCGGAGAGAATCGATGTCGACGTTGTCCCTGATGCTCGCGGTTGCCACGGCCGCCACACCGGCGGCCCAGGGTCCTGATCCGGCCACGCTGGCCGCCATCGAAGCGACCTGCTTCGACTATGTGGATGGGCAGCTGGAAGGAAATCCCGAGCGCGTGGCGCGCTCGCTGCACCCGGACCTGGCCAAGCGCGCGATCCTCGGCGATACGCCGGACGAGCGGCTTGGCCTGCGCCGGATGTCGAAAGAGGAACTGGTCGGGTTGACCCGGGCCGGCGCGCTGAAGACGCCGAAGGCCGCGTGGAACCGGCAGTGCAAGGTGCTCGATGTCGTTGGCAACGCCGCCTCGGTGCGGCTGGAAACCCCGTGGTTCGTGGATTATTTCCACATGGGGCGGTTCGGCGAGCGCTGGGTGATCGTCAACGCGCTGTGGTACAGCAAGCCGAAGTGAGCGATGGCAGCCAGGCACGGCCCGCTGCCACTATTGCGGCACGGACGATCAGGGCGTCGGCGGTCGTTTCGGCCGGCGATCCTCCTGCGCATCACCGAAGATGATCCGCGCGCTGCGCTGGTAGCTCCAGTACGCTACCGCCCAGTTCAGCAGCACCACGACGCGGTTGCGGAAGCCGATCAGGAAAAACACGTGCGCGGCCAGCCAGAACCACCAGGCCAGCACGCCGGAAAGCTGCAACCGGCCGAGGTGGACGATCGCGGCCATGCGGCCGATGGTCGCCAGGTTGCCGAAGTCCTGGTACTTGAACGGGCCCGGCGCAGGCTTGCCAGCCAGGCGTGCCTGGATCGTGGTCGCCACGTGCTTGCCCATCTGCTTGGCCGCTGGCGCGACGCCGGGCACCGGTTTGCCGTCGGCCTGGGTCAGTGCGGCGAGGTCGCCGGCGACGAAGATCTCCGGGTGGCCGTCGAGCGTGAGATCGGGCTGCACCGGCACGCGGCCGGCGCGATCCAGCGGGACGTCCAGCGTACGCGCCAGCGGTGAGGCGGCGACACCCGCGGCCCAGACGACGGTACGAGCTTCAACGAAGCGGTCGCCGAGCTGGAAGCCGTCGGCATTGATGTCGCTGACAGGGGTGCCGGTGAGCACTTCCACGCCCAGCTTCTCCAGCTGCCGACGCGCCTTCAGCGAGAGCACCTCCGGGAACGTCGACAGCACGCGCGGGCCGGCCTCGACCAGACGGACCTTGGCCGAGGCGGGATCGATATGGCGGAACTCATTGCGCAGCGTGTGCCGTGCGATCTCGGCCAGGGTGCCGGCCAGTTCCACGCCGGTGGGGCCACCGCCGACCACGGCGAAACTCAGCCACGCCGCCTTGCGCGCGGGATCGGGTTCGGCCTCGGCGCGCTCGAAGGCGAGCAGCAGCTTGCGGCGCAGTGCGATGGCATCGTCCAGCGTCTTCAGGCCCGGCGCATCGGCGGCCCATTCGTCGTGGCCGAAATACGCGTGGGTGGCGCCGGTACACAGCATCAGGGTGTCGTAGGCGATCTGCGTGCCATCGGCCAGGGTCGCGGTGCGCGCCGCCTTGTCGATGTCGGTCACTTCGCCCAGCCGCACTTCAACGTTGCGCTGGTCGCCGAGGATGTGGCGCAGCGGCGCGGCGATATCCGGGGCCGACAGGCCCGCCGTGGCCACCTGGTAGAGCAGGGGCTGGAACAGATGGTGGTTGCGACGGTCCACCAGGGTGATGCGCATGTGCGCCGAGGCGAGGGCACGGGTGGCCCAGAGGCCGGCAAAACCACCACCGATGATGAGCAGGTGGGGCGTGGGATCGCGGGTCATCCTTCACTCCTTGGCGGGCGCCGGAGGGGGGCGGCGCAGGTCGTCTCGTGATGCGGCCCATGGTCGCACGTGAAGCGCGATGTTCACGTCGATGGTCGATACTGGGTTCAGGGGCCATCGCGCTTGCCCGATGGCCGATCCGATCCCACGCTGGAGACCGAGATGTCCGAACCGGAAAAGCGCATCGCCCTGCTGATCGATGCCGACAACGCGCCCTCATCCAAGATCGACGCGGTGCTGGCCGAAGTCGCCCGCTACGGCGTGGCCAATGTCCGCCGCGCCTACGGCAACTGGAAGAGCCCGCGCCTGAAAGGGTGGGAATCGGTGCTGCACGAATACGCGATCCGCCCGATCCAGCAGTTCGCCTACAGCCGCGGCAAGAACGCTTCGGACATGGCGATGGTGATCGACGCGATGGACATGCTGTACGCCCGCAATCTGGACGGCTTCGCGATCGTCTCCAGCGATGCGGATTTCACCCCGCTGGTGATGCGCCTGCTGACCGACGGGGTCAAGGTGTATGGCTTCGGCGAAAAGAAGACGCCGGAGCCGTTCGTCAACGCCTGCTCGAAGTTCACCTACATCGAAGCCCTGGGTCAGCCGCATGCGGCCGATCAGGAGGTGGAGCAGGACAACGAGGAAACCCGCCCGCGCAAGAGCGGCCCGGAACTGCGCAACGACACCCGGCTGGTGCAGATGCTGCGCCGCGCGGTGACCTCGGCCGAAGCCGAGGACGGCTGGTCGCACCTGGGCCCGGTCGGCAGCCAGATCGGCAACCAGGCGTCGTTCGATTCGCGCAATTACGGGTACGGCAAGCTCAGCGATCTGCTGGCCGCGACCGGCCTGTTCGAGATGAAGAAGGACGGCAAATCGACCTATGTGCGCGCGCTGCCGAAGAAGAGTGCGGCGAAGGCGGCCAAGTAACGGCGCGCGGTTGGGCGTATCGTAGCGGCACCGCGCGACCCCGGTGCCGCGCCTCGCCTGCTACGAGAGTCCGACCATGCTGAAAATCTGGGGCCGTCGCAATTCCAGCAACGTGCGCAAAGTACTGTGGTGTGCCGAGGAGATCGGGGCGCCCTACGAGTCGATCGAGGTCGGCGGTGCCTTCGGTGGCACGCAGTCGCCGGAATACCGTGCGATGAATCCCAACGGGCTGGTGCCGGTGATCGAAGACCACGGCCTGCCGCTGTGGGAATCCAACACGATCGTGCGCTATCTCTCCGCGCGCTACGCGTTGGGCACCTTGTACCCGGAAGACGTGGTGGCGCGTGCGCAGTCGGAGAAGTGGATGGACTGGACCACCTCGACCTTCGCCGGGGTGTTCCGCGATCTGTTCTGGGGCACGCTGCGGACGGCCCCGGCCGACCGTGACGAGGCCCGCATCGCGGCCGCGCTGGTGCGCTCCGGCGAGCTGCTGGCGATGGCCGATGACGCGCTGTCGCGGCAGCCGTATCTGTCCGGCGAGCAGTTCGCGATGGGCGATATCCCGCTGGGCGCCTTCATCTATGCCTGGTTTGAAATGCCGATCCAGCGCCCGGACCTGCCGCATCTGGCGACGTGGTACGAGCGGTTGAAGCAGCGGCCGGCGTATCAGCGTGGGGTCATGACGGCGTTGACCTGATCGGGTTGCCGGCCTAATACAGATCCATCGGATCCACATCCAGCGACCAGCGCACCCTGCGTGCCTGCGGCAGCGCGGAGATCTGCGGCGTCACCTGATCCAGCACGCCATGCAGCGGACGCCGGGCGGGTGAGGACAGCAGCAGCTGGGTGCGCTGGTAGCCGGCGCGGCGGGGCATCGGTGCCGGCATCGGGCCGTAGCGTTCCACGGCGGCATCGTCGGGAATCAGGGCGCGCACGGCACTGAGCATGGCATTGGCATGCTCCACCTGCTGTGCTTCGGCACGCAGCAGCGCCAGATGCGCGAACGGCGGGAAACCGGCCGCTTCGCGCTGCTGCAGTTCGGCCTCGGCGAAGGCGTGGTAGCCGCCGTTGACCAGCGTCTCCAGCAGGGGATGCCCGGGGTGATGCGTCTGCAGCCAGACCTCGCCGGCATCGACCGCGCGCCCGGCGCGGCCGGCGACCTGGATCAGCTGCTGCGCGAGTTTTTCGCTGGCGCGGAAGTCGGCCGAAAACAGGCCTTCATCGATCCCCACCACCACCACCAGGGTCAGCTTCGGCAGGTCGTGGCCCTTGGCCAGGATCTGCGTGCCGACCAGGATGCCCGCGCGATCACCCAGCGAGGCCAGCTGGGTTTCCAGCGCATCGCGCTTGCCGGTGGTGCCGCGGTCGATGCGGATCACCGGGAAGTCCGGGAAGGCCTCGACCAGGTGTTCTTCCAGCCGTTCGGTCCCGATGCCCTGCGGCTGCAGCGCGAGGCTGCCGCAGTCCGGGCAGGCCAGCGGCGCGGACTGGCGTGCGCCACAGTGGTGGCACTGCAGTCGGCGGCCGCCGGCGTGCACGGTCATCGGCGCATCGCAGCGCTGGCACGGTGCGGTCCAGCCGCAGTCGTGGCAGAGCAGCACGGGGGCATAGCCGCGGCGGTTCTTGAAGACGAGCACCTGGTGCCCGGCCTGCAGGTGCTGGGTGATGCCGGCCAGTACTTCCGGCGAGAGTCCATCGCGCAGCGGCCGTTTGCGCACGTCGAGCACGCGGACCACCGGCGGACGCGCCGCGCCCGCGCGCTGCTTCAGGCGCAGGTGGGTGTACCGCCCGGCCTGCGCGTTGTGCAGCGATTCCAGTGACGGCGTGGCGCTGCCGAGCACCACCGCCACGTCCAGCGCCTTGGCGCGTACCAGCGCGAAATCACGCGCGTGGTAGCGGATGCCGTCCTGCTGTTTGTAGCTGCCGTCGTGCTCCTCGTCGATGACGATCAGGCCCGCATTCGGCAGCGGGGTGAACACCGCCGAACGCGTGCCGACGATGACCTGTGCTTCGCCCCGCGCGGCGGCGGCCCAGACGCGGGCACGCTCGTTGTCGTTCAAGCCCGAGTGCAGCACATGCACCGGAATGCCCAGGCGGTTGCGGAAGCGCGACAGCGTCTGCGGGGTCAGCCCGATCTCAGGCACCAGCACCAGCGCCTGCTTGCCGCGCGCCAGGCAGGCGACGATCGCCTGCAGGTAGACCTCGGTCTTGCCGCTGCCGGTCACGCCATCGAGCAGGTAGGCGGCAAAGCCGTCGGCGGCGGTGATCGCGGCGATCGCCTCGGCCTGTTCGGCATTCGGGGCAGGGCCGCTGGCCGGCGATGCCACGGCCGGCGCGTGCGCCAGCGCGATCCGTTCGACGAGACCGCGCTTGGCCAGCGACCGGGCCGCGCTGCGCCAGTCGTCCATCAACGTATCCAGCCGGTCTTCGTCCACCACGCCCCCGGCCAGGCATTCGGCCAGGCGCTGCGGGCGGGTACCGCTGCGCAGCCTGGGCTGCGGGTCGCGGCCAGCGTCCGTCAACTGCCAGCCCCACCGATGGGTATCCGGTACGGCCTCCCCGCGTCGCAGCGGGCCGGGCAGGGCGGTGCTGATCACTTCGCCCAGCGGGGCATGGGTATAGCGCGCCAGCCAGTGCAGCGAGCGCCACAGCTCGCCGGTGAGCAGCGGGGTGGTGTCGATCCACTCGATCGCCGCGCGCAGGCTGGCCGGGTCCTCCACCTGGCCGATCCCCGCCACCACCCCGACCAGCTCCCGGGAGCCGAACGGCACCCGGACCCGCTGCCCGGTCATCGCCGGATCCGGGGCCGGGCCGGGCGGCGGGGCGTAGTCGAACAAGTGCGGCAGCGGCACCGGGAGGGCGACGCGCAGGGTCGAAGACGAGGAGGTCATCGGGTCAGTGTAGCGGGAGGCGGCGGACCCGATCACGCCCATTCACCGTCTCAACGGGGGTGCGCGCCGAATCATAAATCCCACCTAAATATCCGACTTGATTGGAGATTCAGGCTTATCCACATCTTCTGTGGATAAGTCTGTGTGCCACTGCGTATGTGACCGCCCTGCGTCAGGAACTTCCGACGTTCTTCTCAGGTTGGTCAAAAAATAGCCAAGCAACAATGATCAATGAAAACAACAAGATAGCTGTGAAACAAAGTTGAAACAGACTTGACGGCGGGCTCACGCGTGGTTCTACCCCGGTTTTCCGTGGTGCTGTGCACAACCTTTTGCGCCGGAAGGCTTTGCGGACCGTGGCCGCTCACAGGAAATGAACATCCGCGCGCCGCTGGAGTGACGCAATCGCTATCATTTCCACACAATGATGGAGTTGCTATGACGGCTGCGCCCGCCCCTGTTTCCTCTACCGCAGCCGGCGCGCTGTCGGCGTTTCTCCGTGGCGTTGAACGCCGCGCCCTGGTCGTGGCCGAGCTGCAGTGCGGCGACCCGACCGTCGCCGAGCAGGCCCTGGTCGCGGTCATGCGGGCCTTTGCCGGAATCGCCAGCGACCTGCCCATGGTCCAGTGGCCGGAGCGGTTCTGGTCGCTGCTGGTGCACCGCGCGCCGCTGCGCGCGCCGACCGCGAGCCGTTGGCCGGCGCCGCTGGAGCATCTGGCTGGCCTGACCCCGCCGGCGCGGCTCGCGTTCCTGCTGCGGATCGGCGGCGGTCTGGACGAAGCGGCGGCCGCACAGATCCTGGATCTGCCGATGGCCGACTACCAGCACGCCCTGGCCGATGCCTGCCCCCGCGATGCCCATGGCAACCCGGATGCCGCCGGCTGGCGCGCCCTGGCCGAGCAGGTCCAGCTGCGCATCCGCGATCTGCCCGCCAGCCGGCTGCAGCGCCTGCAGCAACCGGTCGCGGCGCCGGCCAGCCAGCAGCCGGAGGCCGCCTCCTGGCGCACCCCGGCCAAGTCCGATGCGCCCGCCCAGCGCCGACCGGTCAGGCGCCCGCGAGGCCGTCGCTTCCCGTGGAAGGGCGTGCTGATCGTGGCGGTCACTGCCGGTGTGCTGCTTGGCGGCGCGGCGTGGTGGAAACACGCGCGCCAGGCCGGCGGGCCCGAGGTGGCGACCCCCGAAGGCGCGGTCGCCGATGCGGGGCCGGTCACCGTGGAAACGTTGCCTGCCGACGACCTGCCGACCGTGGCCCCGACCGCGTCGCCGTACGCTGCCAGCGATGCGGCGATGCTGGCCGATCCGGACCTGCCGACCGCGCGCGATGCCGATCTGTACGCGTGGTTCGCCGCCGGCGGCCCCGTCCCGGTCGACGAATCGCAGGCCCAGCCCAGCCGCCCCGAACCCGCTACCGCCGGCCTGGAGACGGCTGCCGCCGATGAATAAGCCTGCCTTGCTGCTGATCGCCCTGGGGCTGTCGAGCGCCGCCAGCGCCGCCCCCGACCGGGTCGAGGTTCCCCTCGCCGTGCCGGCACCGACCCCTGCCACCGCGCCGGCCATCCCGGCGACCCCGGCGGCGATGGACCCGGCCCAGCTGCGCGAGCTGCGCAGCCGCTATGCCGCCTGGCAGGCCATGGGCGAAAGCGAACGTGCCCGCGTCCGTGCCGCCGCGGCGCGGGTTGCGGCGCTGCCGCCGGCCCAGCAGCAGGCGCTGCGCCAGCGTTTCGCCGAGCAGGACCAGCGCTTCCGCGACGGCTGGCTGCTCGGCCCGCAGCTCGGCCACGAGTTCACCAAGCTGCAGGGCCTGTTCGGCTATCTGCCGGCCGAGCAGCGCCCGACCGCGTTGGCGGTGCTGCGCCAGCTCACGCCGTCCCAGCTCACCCAGTTGACCCTGGTTGCCCAGCGCACCCCGCCGCAGGATCGCGACCGCGTCCGCGCCGAGTTCCTCGGGGTGGCCCCGGGCGCGCGTGATAGCTGGCTGCGCGAACACGTCGGGCACTGACGGCATCGCCCCGTTTAGCTGAAAGCGCGGCTTTTCCCCGGCCGCGCGCGTAAGATGTCGGGCCGCAACCCGGTGCCTGTGCCCTCCGCGCGCGACCGCAGTTGCCGTCTGTGACGTCCATGTCTACCGCTTCCTCCACGCCGCGCCTCTCCCGGGAAGTGCGCGCCACCGGTCTGCTCGCGCTGCCGCTGGTTCTGGGCCATGTCTCCACCGGCCTGATCTCCTTCGTCGACAACGTGATCGCCGGTCACCACGGCACCCACACGCTCGCCGCCGTCACCATCGGCACGGCGCTGCTGTGGCTGCCGATGCTGATCCCGATCGGCACCCTGATCTCGCTGACCGCCTCGGTCTCGCAGCTGCACGGTGCGGGCCGCGAGCGCGAGATCGGCCCGCTGTTCCGGCAGGCGCTGTGGCTGGCGCTGGGCCTGGGCCTGATCATGTTCACCTTCCTCACGGTGGTGCCGCCGCTGCTGCCGGCGTTCGGCATCGCGCCGGACATCGTGCCCGGGGCGACCGCGTTCCTGCATGCGGTGCGCTGGGGCGGCCCGGCGCTGACGTTGTACTTCTGCATGCGCTACCTGAGCGAGGGCATGCACTGGACGCTGCCGACGATGCTGCTGGGCTTCGGCGGCCTGCTGGTGCTGGCCCCGCTGGGCTACGTGCTCTGCTACGGCAAGCTCGGTTTCCCCGAACTGGGCGCCGAAGGCTTGGGCATGGCCTCGGCGATCATGATGTGGCTGCAGGCGCTGTGCTTCGCCGGCTATCTCTGGAAGACCAAGCGTTTCGCCCACCTGCAGCTGTTCTCGCATGTCGAGGCGCCGCGCTGGAGTGCGATCTGGGACCTGCTGCGGACCGGCCTGCCGATCGGCATCACCGTACTGATGGAAGGCGGGCTGTTCATCGTCACCGCACTGCTGATCGGTCGCCTCGGCGCCACCGAAGCGGCCTCGCACCAGATCGCGATCAACGTAGCGCAGCTGTGCTTCATGATCCCGATGGGCGTGGCCGAGGCCACCACGGTGCGGGTCGGCCATGCGGTCGGCAGCGGCAACGGGCTGGGCGTGCGCCGCGCGGCGATCGCCGGGCTGCTGATCATCCTCGGCACACAGACGCTGTCGGCGGTGGTTTTGCTGTTCGGCCATGACGCCATCGTCGGTGTCTACACGAACGATCTGGGCGTGGCCGCACTGGCTTCGACCCTGCTGCTGTATGCGGCGGCGTTCCAGTTCCCGGATGGCATCCAGGTGCTCTCGGCCGGCGCGCTGCGCGGGCTCAAGGACACCCGCGTGCCGATGTTCATCGCGATGTTCTCGTACTGGGGCCTGGGCATGCCGCTCGGCGCCGGGCTGGGACTGGGCCTGGGCATGGGCCCGCAGGGCATGTGGCTGGGCCTGATCCTGGGCCTGACCGCCGCTGCCATCCTGATGGCCTGGCGCCTGCGCGTCAGCAGCGCCCGCGCCGGGCTCCCTTCGACCCCCTGACTTGTGTCCGATGCCGGCGCGCCCGGCACCGGCTATTCTGGCACCACGGCAAGAAGCCACTCTGGAGTTACCCCCATGAATCAACCCGCGCGTCGCAATCCCGTCGCCAGCTTCTTCATCGGGCTGTGGGATGTGATGAACTTTACCCGCCGGCTCATCCTCAACCTGGTGTTCTTCGGCCTGCTGTTCCTGATCCTGATCCTGTTCATCGTCGCGATGGGCAAGAGCGCGACCTCGAAGGCATCGCTGCAGGACCGCACGACCCTGGTGATCGCACCGGAAGGCCGTCTGGTCGAGCAGTTCAGTGCCGATCCGGTCAGCCGCGCGCTGGGCAAGGCGGTCGGTGACAAGGGCGCCGAGGAAATCCAGCTGCGCGATCTGATCCGCGCGCTGGACGCCGCCAAGACCGACAAGAAGATCGAGCGCGTGGTGCTCGAGCTGGACAAGCTGCAGCCGAGCGGTTTCGCCTCGATGCGCGAAGTGACCGTCGCGCTGCAGGAACTGCGTGCCGCCGGCAAGCAGGTGGTTGCCTTCAGCGAGAACATGAGCCAGTCGCAGTACCTGCTGGCCTCGCAGGCCAATGAGGTCTACCTGGACCCGATGGGCGGCGTGGTGCTCGAGGGCCTGGGCCGCTACCGCCAGTACTTCCGCACCGGCCTGCAGGACAAGCTCGGCGTGGACGTGCACCTGTTCAAGGTGGGCGAGTACAAGTCGGCTGCCGAACCGTACGTGCTGGATGCCGCTTCGCCGCAGGCCAAGGAAGCCGATCTGTTCTGGATGAACGATGTGTGGCAGCGCTACCTGGCCGACATCGCCAAGGCGCGCAGGCTCGACCCGGCACAGCTGGCCGCCGGCATCGACACCATGCCCGAAGGCATCGCCGCGGCCGGTGGCGACCTGGCCAAGTTCGCCCTGCAGCAGAAGCTGGTCGACGGCCTGAAGACGCGCGAGGAAGTGGACACGCTGCTGACCGAACGCGGCATCGCCGACGACGACGCCGACGGTGGCTACCGCAACGTCAACCTCGATGCGTACCTGAGCGTGCTCGACGGCCGTCGCTCGCCGGTGGACTCGCGTCCGCAGGTGGCGGTGATCGTGGCGGCCGGTGAAATCTCCGGCGGCGATCTGCCGGCCGGCCGCATCGGCGGCGAATCGACCTCGGCGCTGCTGCGCGAGGCGCGCGACGACAAGGACGTGAAGGCCGTGGTGCTGCGCGTCAGCTCGCCGGGCGGTGAAGTGTTCGCCTCCGAGCAGATCCGCCGCGAAGTGGTCGCGCTGAAGGAAGCCGGCAAGCCGGTGGTGGTCTCGATGGGCGATCTGGCGGCTTCGGGCGGTTACTGGATCAGCATGAACGCCGATCGCATCTACGCCGACCCGTCCACGATCACCGGTTCGATCGGCATCTTCGGCATGATCCCGAACGTGGCCCGCTCGCTGGACAAGATCGGCGTGCATACCGATGGTGTGGGCACCACCCGCTTCGCCGGTGCGTTCGACATCACCCGCCCGATGGACCCGGCCGTGGGCCAGGTCATCCAGTCGGTGATCAACAAGGGCTACGCCGATTTCACCGGCAAGGTCGCCGCCGCGCGCAACAAGCCGGTGGACGCGGTCGATGAAGTCGCCCGGGGGCGTGTGTGGAGCGGGGCGCAGGCCAAGGAACGCGGCCTGGTCGATGAGTTCGGTGGCCTGAAGACTGCCGTCGCCGATGCCGCCAGCCGCGCCAAGCTTGGTGACGCCGGCAAGTTCCGCGTGCGCTACATCGAGAAGGCGGCCACGCCGTTCGCGCAGTTCCTCAGCGGCTTCGCCGGCAGCCATGCCGGTGCCTGGATGCTGGGCGAGTCGGGCATGGCCCGTCTGATGCTGGCCCGTTCGATGCCGGAGCTGGACACCCAGCTGCGCTTCGTCGAAGACGCCGCGCGCGACCCGCGCAACAACGCCGCGCCGGTCAAGACGCTGGTGTACTGCTTCTGCGGTCTGTAAGCGGGCTCAGCGGTACCGTGTGACATCCGAACGCCCGGCCTGTGCCGGGCGTTCGGCTATCCGGCCCATCGGATCACGGGCTGGGCTCGGGCGGTGGCGTGTCACCGCTGGCGCGGTCTGCTTCGGCGGTGCGGGCGTCGGCGGACTGCTGCAGGGTGTCGCTGACCGACCGGGCGCGGTCGATCGGTTTCTGGAGTGCATCGCGCAGTTCGGTGGCCTGCGGTTCCGGCGGTGTATCCGGTGCCGGCGGCACCGGGCGGTTGCAGGCGCTCAGCGCGATCAGCGCAAGCAGCGGCAAGGCAATACGGATCGTCATGGCAACCTCCCTCGTTGAGCCGGTGGCGGAGGACCAGTGTCCCACCGCCTCGCGCATCGCGCGTGATGGCCGCCGGTGCGCGGGCCATCGCGCGTTATCCTATCCGGGCAGCACCGCGGGTGCCGCATTCCATGGATCACCGCAGGAGAAGGGCGTGAGCGCGCAACGTTGGCGACTGGATGGACAGACCGCATTGATCACCGGCGCCAGTGCCGGCATCGGCTTGGCGATCGCGCGCGAACTGCTGGGCTTCGGTGCGGACCTGCTGATCGTCGGCCGCGATGCCGATGCACTGGAAATGGCCCGCGACGAACTGGCCGATGCCTTCCCGGACCGGGAGATCCATGGCCTGGCCGCCGACGTCTCCGATGACGAGGATCGGCGCGAGATCCTGGACTGGGTGGAAGACCACAGCGATGGCCTGCACATCCTGGTCAACAACGCCGGGGGCAACATCAGCAAGCCGGCCACCGAATACACCGAAGACGAATGGCGCGGGATATTCGAGACCAATCTGTTCTCGGCGTTCGAACTGTCGCGCTACGCGCACCCCCTGCTGGCCCGGCACGCGGCCTCGGCGATCGTCAATGTGGGCAGTGTCTCCGGTCTGACCCATGTACGCAGTGGTGCGGTATACGGCATGACCAAGGCCGCGATGCACCAGATGACCCGCAACCTGGCCGTGGAATGGGCCGAGGACGGCATCCGCGTGAACGCGGTGGCGCCGTGGTACATCCGCACCCGGCGCACCTCCGGCCCGTTGTCCGATCCGGACTACTACGAGCAGGTGATCGATCGCACCCCCATGCGCCGCATCGGCGAACCGGACGAGGTCGCCGCGGCCGTGGGCTTCCTGTGCCTGCCGGCGTCCAGCTACGTCACTGGCGAGTGCATCGCGGTGGATGGCGGGTTCCTGCGCTACGGGTTCTGAGCCAGCCAGCGGCCGGCACTACCCGCAGGGTGCGCGGCAGAACGCGGTCATGGCACACGGTGAATCCAGTCACGACGCGGGGTGAATCCGCTCATGGCAACGGGTAACTCCGGTCATGGCACCGGACAATCGCTCTCGGCCAACACCGCTTCCAGGCGCGCGCGCTCGGCGGTCGCGGCGGCTTGGTTCTCCGGCGCGGCGAAACGTTCGCGGCCGCGCGCATCGCGGAAGCGCTGCTGCCAGCTGCTGCAGCGCTGGGCCACCGCCACCGGCGCGCAGACATCGCGCACGACTTCGCAGCTGGCCGCATTGCTCGGCGCGCTGCTGCCGCCGAGGCCGGTGATGGCCAGCGACTCGCAGCGCGACGGCGCCGGTTCGCGTTCGTGCAGGTAGCGGCTGCCCTCGGCGGAAACGCACTGATAGATCTCCGGCAAGGGGGGCTTGGCCGGCACGGTGTCGTCGGGCCCGGCCGTCGGCGCTTCCGGGCGCAGCGCCGCGCTGTCGAGCAGGCCACTGTCCTCGTCACCTTCCTGAGGCAACGGCGGCATGGTGAGACGGGAGGGGGGGGCGACCGTCGCGGACGGCACGTCGGCCGGTGCGCGGACCGGTGCGCTGATCCGCTGGATGCGCTGCTCGCTCCCGGCCGGGCAGGCCACGCTCTGGATGGTCAGGTTGCCGCCCGCATCGGTGCAGCGGAAGAACACCGTATCGTCGGCAGCCGCCGACAGGGGCACGAGCAACAGGAGCAGCAGGAACCGTCGTTTCATTGCATCAGTGTAGAGCGCGGCGCGCTCAGTGGCCGCCGCAGTCCTGGTCCAGTCGCGCATCGATCCCGCGCTGCTCGCGGGTCAGCGCGTCGCGCTCGCCCTGCAGCGCGCTGTTGTAGCGGCGGATCAGATCCCAGCGCCGGTCCTTCAGCCGCGCGCAGACTTCCTGCGCGGGCAGCGCATGGCATTCGTCGCGGACCAGCACATTCCCGGCAGGCACCACGACGCTGTTCTCCACACCCGGGTACGGATAGCCACCGCCTTCCCACTCCGAGCTGCCCCCCCCGATGTCGATGCTGCCACCGACCCGTGAGCCGCCGCCACTGACGGAGAGCGAGCCGCCACTGCTGCGCACCGCGCCGCTGCCCATCGGCATGATCGGTGGCAACGGCCGTGAGGGCGGATGGCCACCTGGCGGTGGCCGCGGGCCGGGCCGGTAGGGCAGATAGGCATTCGTCCAGATCGGCACCCAGCGCGGATTGCCTTCGTTGCTGTCGCTGACGTAGGTGTCGCCCTCGCTGGTCGTGCATTCGTACATCGGCTGCGGCGGCTGCACGTGCACGTAGCGGACCTCGCGGTCGGGTGCTCGCGTTGCAGGGGGCGGGTCGGGCGCGCGGTCGCTGCGTACCACGCGCGGGACGGGGTCGCGCGGGCGCTGCATGTCGCGCACTTCCTGCCGGCCTTCGCGGCACGGTGCATCCTGCAGCGAGACGGCGCCGTTGCTGCCGACGCAGCGATAGACACGCACGTTGTCGCTCTGGGCCACCGCAGGCGTGACGGGGCCGAGCACGGCGAGCAGGGACAACCACAGGGCAGGGCGCAGGGTCATGCGCGCAGTGTGCGTGTTTGGCCGCCGCGGCGCAAAAACCGGCTCAGCTGCGCAACACCTGCCCGGTAAGCGCGTCGCGGATCGGCGTGGGTTGCGCCAGGCCACCGGTCTGGCCGTCGATCAGGCCATCCAGCAAGGCCAGCAGGCGCGGGTCCAGCTCGGCGCGGGTGCGGGCCGGTGGCTCGCCGGCGAGATTGGCGCTGGTGGAGACCAGTGGCCCGCCCCAGGCCCGGCACAGCGCGGCAACCAGCGGGTGTGCGCTGATCCGCACCGCGATGCCGCTGTGCTCGCCGGTGATCCAGCGTGGCGCACGTTTGCCCGCCGGCAGGATCCAGGTGTTGGCGCCGGGCCAGCTGCCCAGCACCACGCCCTGGCGGTCCGGCGGCAGGGCCTCCATGCGCACCCAACCATCCAGCTGGGCCGGATCGGCGGCGACCAGGATCATGCCTTTCTCGACCGGACGCTGTTTGAGCTGCAGCAGCTTCATCACCGCCGCCTCGTGCGCGGGATCGCAGCCCAGGCCCCAGACCGCTTCGGTGGGATAGGCGATCACCCCGCCGGCGCGCAGCGCAGGCAGGGCGGTGTCCACGGTGAGTTCGTTCATGACAGGCAGGCCGGATGCATGGCCCACATTATCCTCCCGCCGAGGCGGGAGGGGTCAACCAGGCTCAGGGAGCCGCGACCTTCTTGACGGCCTTCTTCACAGCCTTCTTGGCCACTTTCTTGGTGGCCTTCTTCGCCGTGGCCTTCTTCGCGACCTTCTTCACCGCGGCCTTCCTGGTGGCGGTCTTCTTGGTCGCTTCGCCCGCAGCGGCTTTCTTGGCCGGTGCCTTCTTGGCCACGACCTTCTTCGCAGCCTTCTTGCCGAAGCCCTTGCGCACCGGCTTGCCGGTCTCTTCCATCAGCTTCTGCACGTCGGCCAGGGTCAGCGACGCGGGCTCGCGATCCTTCGGGATCTTGCCGTTCATCCGGCCATCGCTGATGTACGGGCCGAAGCGGCCGTTGAGGACCTGGATGTCGCTGCCCTCGAACTCCTTGATGATCCGGTTGCGCGCGATCTCTTCCTTCTCTTCGATCAGGAACACGGCGCGGGCCAAGTCGATGGTGTACGGGTCGTCTTCCTTCTTCAGCGAGGCATAGGTGCTGCCGCGCTTGGCGAACGGACCGAAGCGACCGATGCCGACGCTGACATCCTCATCCTTGTCCTGGCCGAGCGCGCGCGGCATCAGGAACAGCTCCAGCGCGTCTTCCAGGGAGATGGTGTGCATCGACTGGCCCGGGCGCAGCGAGGCGAACTTGGGCTTGTCCTCGGCGTCCTCGGCGGTGCTGCCGATCGCTGCGTACGGCCCGAAACGGCCCAGGCGCACGCTGACCGGCTTGCCGGTCTTGGGGTCGGTGCCGAGCTCGCGCGCGCCACTGGCTTCGGCGCGGTCGACCGATTCGTTCTTTTCGCCGACCAGCTTGTGGAACGGTTCCCAGAAGCGTGCCATCAGCGGGATCCAGTCTTCCTCGCCACGCGACACCGCATCCAGCTCATCTTCGAGCTTGGCGGTGAAGTCGTAATCCACGTACTGGGTGAAGTGGCTGGACAGGAACTTGGACACCGCACGGCCCACGTCGGACGGGCGGAAGCTGCGGCCTTCCATTTCCACGTACTTGCGGAACAGCAGGGTCTGGATGATCGAGGCGTAGGTCGAGGGACGGCCGATGCCGTACTCCTCGAGCGCCTTGACCAGCGCCGCTTCGGTGAAGCGCGGCGGCGGCTGGGTGAAGTGCTGTTCGGCCAGGATGCGCTCGAGCGGCACGCGGTCGCCGGGCTTCATCGCCGGCAGCTTGCGGCCTTCATCGTCGTCCTCGGCGCTCTTGTTGTCCTTGCCTTCCTCGTACACGGCGAGGAAGCCGGGCACGACCACGGTGGTGCCGCTGGCGCGGAACACGTGCTCGCTGCCGGCCGACAGGTCCACGCTGACGGTGTTGAGCGTGGCCGGGATCATCTGGCAGGCGACGGCGCGCTTCCAGATCAGCTCGTACAGCTTGCGCTCGTCATCGGTGAGGAAGCGCGCCACCTGGGCAGGCGTGCGCAGCGCCGAGGTCGGGCGCACGGCTTCGTGGGCTTCCTGGGCGTTCTTGGATTTGGTCTGGTAGGTGTTCGGCTGATCCGGCAGCGAGGCGATGCCGAAGTCGCGCGCGATCACGTCGCGGATCTCGGCCAGCGCGTCCTGCGAGAGGTTCACCGAGTCGGTACGCATGTACGAGATCAGGCCGACGGTGCCTTCCTCCTCACCGATCGCCACGCCTTCGTACAGTTTCTGCGCGACCTGCATGGTCTTGCGCGTGGTGAAACCGAGTTTGCGCGAGGCTTCCTGCTGCAGCGTGGAGGTGGTGAACGGCGGGGCCGGGCGGCGCTTGCGCTCCTTGCTGACCACGTCGGTAACGTGCAGGGCGCCCTGGGCAGCCTGCTGGATGCGCATGCGCGCGGCCTCGGCGGTGTCGCCGTCGGTCACGGTGAACTGTTCGAACTTCTGGCCGTCCAGCTTGATCAGGCGCGCATTGAAGTGCTGCGAGGGATGCGCGCACAGCGCATCGATGCTCCAGTACTCGCGGGCGATGAAGGCTTCGATCTCTTCTTCGCGCTCGACGATCATGCGCAGCGCCGGGCTCTGCACGCGGCCGGCGGACAGGCCGCGCTGCACCTTGCGCCACAGCACCGGGGACAGGTTGAAGCCGACCAGGTAGTCCAGCGCGCGCCGCGCCTGCTGGGCATCGACCAGGTCGCCGGCGATCTCGCGCGGGTGGCCCATCGCTTCCTTGATGGCGCGCGGGGTGATCTCGGTGAAGACCACGCGCTGCATCGGCTTGTCCTTGACCAGGCCGCGCTCGCGCAGGATCTCGGCGATGTGCCAGCTGATCGCTTCGCCCTCGCGATCCGGATCGGTCGCCAGGAAGATGTCGTCGGCGCCCTTGGCGGCCTTGACGATGGCATCGACGTGCTTTTCGTTCTTCTCGATGAGGTCGTAGCGCATCGCGAAGTTGTTGTCGGGATCGACCGCACCTTCCTTGGGCACCAGGTCACGCACATGCCCATACGAGGCCAGGACAGTGAAGTCCTTGCCGAGGTATTTGTTGATCGTCTTGGCCTTGGCGGGCGATTCGACGATGAGCAGGTGCTTGGGCATGGCGTCAGGATTCTATGGGCAGGGCCCCGGGGGAGGGCCGCTAGGGTGGAGCAAATGGCCGCATTAGTGAAGCGGCGCGGGCGATATACATAAACCGAACGCCCGGGGGTGGGCCGGGCGTTCAGCTTTCTGCCTATTAGTGGAATCACGCCGGGACCGCTCATGTCAAGCGGCCCGATGTGAGGATTGCTCAGATCAGGACATCGAGGCGATCACGCCGATCATGGCGATCATCACGCCGAACAGGGCCACGACGGCCAGTGCGGCGATCACCAGGATCACGATGGTGACCGTGCCCAGCCCGCGCTGCTGCAGCTCGGGATGCTCGGTGAAGGCCCACTTGTCCACCACCAGGGTGTCGCACATCATGTCGTGCAGCGCCTGCTTGCGCTCGGTGAAGGCGGCCATGATGAAACCGATCATCAGGATCAGGCTGCTGACGATGGTCGCCAGGTAGCGGCAGAACGCCCGCAGGAAGCTGATCCGCTCGCCGTTGCCGCGCACCACCTTGATGCCGACCGCCATCTTGCCCAGCGTGGCCCCGCCGCGCGAGGCGTGGAAGCCGGCGTAGTAGCCGATGCTGATGACCAGGCTGAGCAGCATCACCACCAGCGTCAGCGCGACCTGCACGCCTTCGTTGCCCGAGCTGGCGCCCATCACGTTGATGATCATGCTCAGCGGCAGGGTGACCACGGTCAGCAGGATGTAATCGATGAAGTAGGCGGCGTAGCGCTTCCAGAAACCGGCGTACACCACGTCCTGGCCGTTCACTACTGCGGAACTGGCATGGCCGGTGGCCGCGGCAGGCGCGGTGTACGGCGAGTAGGTGCCGCCACCGGTGCCCGGCAGCGGCGCGGTGCCGTTGTCGATCGCGGTGTAATCCCCGCGCAGGTCGATGCCGTTGCCGAGAGTGCTGGCGGCCGAGGCCAGGTTCTGCAGCTGCAGTTCATCGACGGCCTCGGACAGCGGCGCCCACTGCGCGAACCCTTCGCGCCACACCAGCGTGGCCAGGGTGATCTCACCCCGCTGGAAGCGCTGGCGCATGTCCTCTGCGCTCAGCGGTCCCTGACGTTCCTGGCCATCGGCGAAATACCACTCAGTCATTGCTTCAATCCCCTGTTGGGTGCATCCATGGACATGCGTCCGTTATCAGCCGCGGCATTCCAGCGGCAGGTACTTGTCATCGGGTTCACCGCTGCATTCCCAGTGGCCGGCGCCGTTGTAGTCCAGCCACAGCAGCTTGCCATCCAGCGGGGTGCTGCCCGGGACGGTCAGCTCGGCTTCCACGCCGCAGTGGCCGTTGTCGAAGCGACCGATGCGCACCGCACCGATGGCACCGTCGGCATAGCTTTCGGCCGGCTGGAAGCCCTCGTCATCGTTGACCGGGCAGCGGCCGTACTCGTCGTGGAATCCAGCCACCGCAAGCTTGATCGGGGCCAGCGTCACCAGCGCCTCGCTGGTCTTGGAGCGCGCGACGTATTCCTGATACACCGGCAGCGCGATCGCGGCGAGCACGGCGCCGACAATGACCACCAGCACCCCGATCACGCCCACGATGATGCCCACGATCGCGCAGCCGCTCAGGCCCTTGCGGGGCGGCGGAACGACAGCGGGGTCGACGGGAGTGACGGGAACGGCCGGTGTGGCGGGAAGCGCCGGCGGCACGGCGGGGCCGGGCTCTGGCGCTGCTGCCACCTCGGCGACAGGCGCGATCTCCAAGCCGATCTCGGCCGCCACCGTTTCCAGCGGCTGCCACTGGGCCATGCCGTCGCGCCAGACCAGCGTATCCAGCGCGATGCGGCTGGAACGGTAGAGCGCGATCAGCTCGTCAGCAGGCAGCGGACCGCGCTGCTGACTGTTTCCTTCTGCAAAGAACCACTGGTCCACGGGCCCGCTCCTGAATGCGCAAGGCGCTCAGTGTACGGTCAGTGAAGCGGTTCCGGCTCGTCCACGAACATCTGGGTTTCCATCCAGGCGTACGCGGCCTCGGCCCCGGGCTGGTTGAACAGCACCATCAGCACGACCCATTTGAGGTCGTCCAGGTCCAGTTCGTCCTGGTCCAGCGCCATCGCCCGGTCCAGCACCAGCTCGCGCTGGCTGGCGTCGAGGATGCCGTGCTGCTCCAGGAACATCAGGAAGCCGCGGCCTTCCACGTCGAGCTTGTCCAGCTCGGGGCCATGGAAAATCCGCACCGGGCCATTGACGCGGCCCAGCACGACGGCCGGCCGCTGCTCGGCAAGCGCGTCCAGCCAATCGAAGGCTTTATTGATCTCGGTGGGGCTGAAGCCAGCCTGGATCAGGCCGTTCTGGAGGGAGTCGCGGTCGCGGATGAGGTCCGCGTCTTCGCTGAAATAGTGTTCGAACAGGTACAGCAGGACATCCAGAATGCTCTCTTTCATTGCCCCTCGGCCTGCGTCAACGACGCTGTGGAGGTGAAGAAACTAGGGTTTTCGACAGTAGCGACCATGGGCGGCCATTACCTTTCCATCCAGTTCCATGACCAGCAGCATGGCCGACAGCTGGGCCGCCGTCAATCCGCTGCGCTGGATCAATGAATCCATACCCGTTGGGTCGTGATCCAGGGCTTTCCACAAGCACTGGTAGTCCGGGTCGGTGTAGGAAGGGGCGCGCTCGGGCGCCGGTCGTGCCTGTTCAGTGGGGGCGTCCAGCCGGGTTCGCAAGGCCCCGGCCAGGGTCTGGGCCAGGGCGGCCAGGCCGGCAGTCACTTCGGCCGGTTCCTCGACCAGCGCCGCGCCCTGCCGGATCAGCCGGTGGCAGCCGCGGGCCCGCGGGTTGCGGATCGAGCCGGGCAGGGCGAACACCTCGCGGCCCGCCTCGGCGGCGCAGCGGGCGGTGATCAGTGCGCCCGAGCGCTGCGCGGCCTCGATCACCACGGTGCCGAGGCTGAGCCCGGCGATGATCCGGTTGCGCGCGGGAAAGTGCGCCTGGGTCGCCGGCATGCCCGGCGCGTATTCGCTGACCACGGCCCCGACAGCGGCGATCCGTTCATGCAGGGCCGCATGCCGGGGCGGATAGGTCTGGTCCAGACCGGTGGCGACGACGGCCACGGTCATGCCGCCGGTCACCTGCAGCGCGCCGTCATGGGCTTCGGCGTCGACCCCGGTCGCCAGCCCGCTGATGACCGACCAGCCGTCCGCCGCCAGCGCGGTGGCGAAGGCGTGTGCGTGCTCGCGGCCACCGGCGGAAGGCGAGCGGCTGCCGACCACCGCCACGGCCGGATGCCAGAGCCGCGCCGGGTCGCCGTCGACGAACAGCGCCACCGGCGGTTCCTCGATCTGGGCCAGCAGGGCCGGGTAGTCCGGATCGGTCAGCCCGAGCAGGTGATGGCGGCCACCGGCCAGCCAGACCAGGGCATGCGCCAGATAGCGCTCGTCCGGCAGGGCCAGCTTGGCGCGTTGCGCGGGTGTACAGCCGGCGGCCTGCCAGGCGGTCGGGCCGGCCCGTAGCGCCGCTGCGGCATCCGGAAACCGGCGCAGCAGGCGCAGGCGGGGCGGTAAAGCACCGCCGGCCAGGACCAGGGTGAGCAGGGCGGTGGACGAGGCCAGGCAGGGAATAGGCATCCCTGCAGCGTGCGGCGCAGACGACGACGGCGCCCTAGGGCGCCGTCGAATGGAAGCGTAGGACTCTGCCGCGCTTACTGCGTATCGGGATGCAGTGCCGAATAGCCGACCCTGACCGGCTTCACCCCTTCCATCACCAGTGCGTAGCTGACGTTCTCGAAGGTGCGGAACACCATCGCGTGGGCGGCGTACTCGTCCGGCAGAGTGACCCGGCCGGCGCCGCTGGTCAGCGAATCGTCCATGCGCGACGCGTTCGGGTAGTCCATGCGGTGGGCCACATGGCGGCCCTGGCGCCACAGCGAGAACACGGTGCCGTTGTCGACCCCGTTGGCGCTGCCGGCAGAGATCGCGATCACGTCGCGCGGGCCACCTGCCGTAAACGTGTCGGCCACCGCCAGCACCCGGACGTCCAGATCGGCGGTCTGCGGGGCGGGCACGTGCGGCACGAACTGCAGGTCGTAGGGGCGGGCCTCGACCGGAACCAGGCGGTCGCCGGCGCGGACTTCACGGCCGTCGACCTGGCCCTGCAGCACCAGCGAGGTCACCTCGACGTTGCCGCTCTGCACACGGCTCACCGTTCCGACGTTGATCTGGGCCAGTTCGTAGCCCAGCGTCTGGTGGCGCCTGCTCGGCACGATGAAGGCCTTCCAGACGTTGCCGCTGCCGGGCGTGGTATCGCCGCGGGCGTTCAGGTCTTCGGTCGGCTTGGGCAGGGCGTACTGCACGGTCGGGCGGACCACGGCGTAGCGCTGGCCGACCTGGGCATTCTCCAGGCCCCGCACATAGGCGGTCTGGCCGGTGGTGGCGCGCAGGCGGTTGTCTTCCAGATTGACCACGTAGGGCAGCGACTTGACCTCGTCGACCACGCTCAGCTGCTTCAGGAAGGGCTCGACCTGCTCCAGCGGGACGCCGTTGATCGGGGCCTCCTGGCGCGGGCCGGGCTGGGCCACGACGCGGTCCAGATAGGCCAGGCTCAGCACGTCACCCGGGTAGATCAGGTGCGGGTTCTTGACCTGCGGGTTGGCCTGCCAGATCTCCGGCCACAGCCAGGGCTTCTGCAGGAAACGCGCCGAGATGTCCCACAGCGTGTCCCCTTTGCGCACGACATAGGTATCCGGGTGCCCGCCATTCATTTCCACGGCGGTAGCATAGGTAGCGACGGTCAGCATCGCTACGGCGACGACCGTACGAGTTCGTTCAAACATAGATGTGGTGCCTGATTCCCCAACAGGTTCGCGCACTATAGTCCAGAAACCGGGGCGCGGGGCAAGCGTTGGCGATAGAATCGCCCTGTACGCCGCTTCGACCGGCGCCCCCTACCGGTATTTGCCATGGCCCTCCTGCCCATTCTCGAATTTCCCGATCCGCGCCTGCGTACCAAGGCTGCGTTGATCGATGCCGCCGACGTGACCACGCCGGCGTTCCAGACCCTGATCGACGACATGTTCCACACCATGTACGACGCCCCGGGCATCGGCCTGGCCGCCAGCCAGGTCGACGTGCACAAGCGTTTCATGGTGATCGACGTCAGTGAGGAGAAGGACACCCCGATGGTGTTCATCAACCCGGAGATCGTCGCCAACGAAGGTGGCCAGGTCTACCAGGAAGGCTGCCTGTCGGTGCCGGGCATCTTTGCCGACGTCACCCGCGCCAACCAGATCACCGTGCGCTACCTGGACCGCCACGGCGTGGCCCAGGAGCTGACCACCGATGGCGTGCTCGCCGTGTGCGTGCAGCACGAGATGGACCACCTGGACGGCAAGCTGTTCATTGATTACCTCTCGCCGCTCAAGCGCGAGATGGTGCGCAAGAAGCTGGCCAAGCAGCGCAAGCACGTTGCCTGAGTTTTTTGCAGAGACCGCCGCGCGGGTTGACCGCGCGACGGGGCCTGTCGCGCGGCGCCGGACATCGGCGCCGTTTTACGTTCTGTCAGTGGGGTCGCCATGAAGATTGTCTTTGCCGGTACGCCGGCGTTCGCCGTGTCCTCGCTGCGTGCCGCAGCCCGCCACCATGAAGTGGTCGCGGTGTATACGCAGCCTGATCGCCCTGCGGGCCGTGGCCGGGGCCTGGCGCCGTCGCCGGTCAAGCTGGAGGCGATCGCACGCGGCATCCCGGTGTTCCAGCCGGACAGCCTGAAGACCCCCGAAGCCCAGCAGCAGCTGCGCGATCTGGCACCGGACCTGATGGTGGTGGTGGCCTATGGCCTGATCCTGCCCAAGGCCGTACTGACCATCCCGACCCACGGCTGCTGGAACGTGCATGCCTCGTTGCTGCCGCGCTGGCGCGGTGCCGCGCCGATCCAGCGTGCGATCCAGGCCGGCGACGCCGAGACCGGCGTGTGCCTGATGCAGATGGAAGCGGGGCTGGATACCGGCCCGGTACTGCTCAAGCAGCACATCGCGATCGGCCCCAACGATACCGGCGGCCAGCTGCACGACCGCCTGGCCGCGCTGGGCGAGCAGGTGTTGTCCGATGGCCTGGGCCTGCTGCGTGCCGGCATCAAGCCGATCGCGCAGCCGCAGCCCGAGGCCGGGGTCACCTACGCACACAAGCTGGACAAGGCCGAAGCCCGCCTGGACTGGGCGCAGGACGCCCACGCGCTGGCGCGGACCGTGCGTGCCTTCAATCCCTGGCCGATCGCCGAGGCGATGCTGGCCGGCGAGCGCGTGCGCATCCACGGCGCGATCGCGCTGGATGACAACCAGGGCAAGGCGCCGGGCACGCTGCTGGGCGCGTCGCGCGACGGCATCGACATCGCCTGCGGCCAGGGCGCGCTGCGCCTGCGCGTGCTGCAGCGCGAGGGCGGCAAGGCGATCACCGCCGCCGATTACCTCAATGCCCGTCGCGACCTCGGCGTGGGTGCCTGAGATGACCAACGTGCGCTCCGGCAAGCCTGCAGGCCCCTACACCGCCCATACCGCCCCCGGCGTGCCCACCCGCGTCCTGGCCGCGCGCGTGCTGGCCCAGGTGATGGGACGTGGCCGCTCGCTCAAGGCCGAACTGGCCACCGCGCTGCCGACCCTGGACGACAGCCGCGACCGCGCGCTGCTCGAGGCGCTGTGCTTTGCGGTACTGCGTCGTCGCGCCGCCTACGACGCCGCGCTGGCGCAGTGGATGCCGCGGCCGCTGAGCGTGCGTGAGGACGAACTGCGCGCGCTGCTGCTGGTCGGCTTTGCCCAGCTGGATGCGCTGGAGCTGCCGGCACACGCCGCGCTGTCGGCCACGGTCGACGCCGCGCGCGCCATGGGCCGTGATCGCCAGGCCGGCATGGTCAACGCCCTGCTGCGTCGTGCCCAGCGCGAAGGCATTCCTCCGCTGCCGGCGCGCGATGCGTTCCCGCAGTGGCTCGCCGAGAAGATCGAACAGGATTGGCCGGAGGAGGCCGAGGCGGTGTTCAGCGCCAGCCTGCAGGCCGCGCCGCTGTGGCTGCGGGTCAACCGCCAGCACAGCAGCCGTGAGGCGATGCTGCAGCAGCTGGAGGCGGCAGGTATCGAGGCCGAGGCGTCGAGCGTGGGGGCCGACGCGATCCGTCTGCCGGTGCCCGTCGCCGTGTCCGCGCTGCCCGGTTTCGCCGATGGCGCGCTGTCGGTGCAGGATCTGTCCGCCCAGCAGGTCGCCGATGCACTGGCGCCGCGCCCTGGCTCGCGGGTGCTGGACGCCTGCGCCGCACCGGGCGGCAAGGCCGCCCATCTGCTGGAGCGCGATCCGACCCTGCAGCTGCTGGCGTTGGACATCGATGCGCGCCGGCTCGCGCGCATCAGCGAAACGTTCGTGCGTACCGGCGTCGGCCAGAACGCGAAGGTGCTCGCGGGTGACGCGACCGATCCGGCCAGCTGGTGGGACGGGCAGGTGTTCGACACCATCCTGCTCGATGCGCCGTGTTCGGCCACCGGCATCATCCGCCGGCAGCCGGATGTGCTGGCGCATCGCCGCGCGACCGACATCGAGGCGCTGATGGCCTTGCAGGCCCGTCTGCTGGATGCCTGCTGGACGATGCTCACCCCGGGTGGAACCCTGCTGTATGCGACATGCTCGATCCTGCGCGATGAAAACCAGTTCCAGGTCGAAGCCTTCCTGCAGCGCACGCGGGACGCGGGCTTCCTGCCGCTGGGAGAGGCGTATGGCCACGATTCGTGGGCCGGGCGCCAGCGCCTGCCCGGTGAGGACGGTGCTGACGGCTTCTTCTATGCGCGTCTGCTAAAGAAGGGTTGAACCGAACCCGGCTAGAATCCCGCCCCATGCTTAAAACCCGCGCATCCCGAGAGTTCTGGCTGCTTGCCCTGATGGCCCTGCTCGTTCTGGGGGCCGGCCTGGGCATGCGTGACCCGTGGCCGTCCGACGAGCCCCGCTTCGCGCTGGTGGCCAAGCAGATGGTGGAGAGCGGCGACTGGCTGTTCCCGCATCGCGGCACCGAGCTGTATTCGGACAAGCCGCCGATGCTGATGTGGTCGCAGGCCGCGCTGTACTCGCTGATCGGCGACTGGCGGGTGGCCTTCCTGCTGCCGTCGCTGCTGGCCGCACTGGGCACGCTGGCCTGCGTCCACGACCTGGGCCGGCGCCTGTGGACGCGGCGGGTCGGGCTGTATGCCGCCTGGGCGCTGCTGTTCGCGCTGCATTTCACGTTCCAGTCCAAGAAAGCGCAGATCGACCCGCTGGTGGTGTTCTTCATCACCCTGGCCAACTACGGGTTGCTGCGTCACCTGCTGCTGGGGCCGGCCTGGCGCTGGTGGTGGCTGGGCTGGTTCGCCGCCGGACTGGGCGTGATCACCAAGGGGGTCGGTGTGATCGCGCTGCTGATGATCCTGCCCGCGGCGGTGGCCTCCGTGCTGGGCTGGCCACGGGTCAAACTGCACATCCGCGACTGGCGCTTCTGGGGCGGGCCGCTGGCCTTCGTGCTGGCGATCGCGCTGTGGCTGGTGCCGATGGTAGTGGCCGCGCTGGGCAGCGGTTCGGCCGAGTACCGCGCCTATCTGGACGACATCCTGTTCCGGCAGACCGCCAAGCGCTACGCGCAGTCCTGGGATCACCACCAGCCGTGGTGGTATTTCCTGGGCACGATGCCGTCGATGTGGATCCCGGCCTTCCTGGCGATTCCCTGGGCCATCCCCGCCTGGCGCCGACGCCTGCAGCGCCGCGATGCGCGCTACCTGCTGCCGTTGGTGTGGTGGCTGCTGATCGTGCTGTTCTTCTCGATCCCCAACGGCAAGCGCGACGTCTACATCCTGCCGGCGCTGCCCATGTTCTGCCTGGCGCTGGCACCACTGCTGCCCGGGCTGCTGCGCAAGCGCGCCTTCCAGTGGCTGCTCGGGGGCTTCGTGGCCCTGCTGGCCGCGGGCTTGCTCGGCATCGGCATCTCGATGCTGCACGGTCAGCCGGGTTTCGAGCGCAAGCTGATCCTCGACCGCGGCATCGACACCGCGGTGACCTCCGGCCTGGGCTGGGTGGCGGTGGCGCTCGGCTGCTGGGCCGTGCTCACCCTGTGCATCGCCGGCGTCCGCCGCTTCCATCTGGCGGTGGTGGCGACCCTCACCATGGCCTGGGTGGCATTCGGCCTGATCGGCTATCCGCTGTTCAACGACTCCAGCTCGGCACGGGGCCTGATGCAGCAGGTCGGCCAGCGCATCGGCCCGGAGGCGGAACTGGGCCTGGTCGCATGGAAGGAGCAGAACCTGCTGATGGCCGACCGCGATGCCGCGACCTTCGGGTTCAATCGGCGCTGGGACCGGCAGCTGGTCGATGGTGTCGCCTGGCAGGCGGCCCAACCGCAGCAGCGCTGGCTGCTGGTGCAGGAAGACGCGCTGCTGGCCTGCGTGGACCGCACCAGCGCCGAACTGGCCGGGGTCGCCAACCGTCGCCGTTGGTGGTTGGTGAGGCCGGGCGACATCCATGGGCCCTGCGTGGCCAGCGCCGAAGAGCAGGCACGCGAACGCGCACTGCACCGGATCGACGGCGATGAGTGACTTCTGCAATGCTGGTCGCCTCCTCGGGCACCTGCCGCAGGTCCGTGGGCGCCGGTCGCGTCCAGTGCAATCACGGGCGTGCGTGCCTGGGTGTGGCAATCGAGGTTGGCAATGACGTTCTCCCCTGCATCCGAGCCGGCCACGCCTGTCTCCCTGCCGCCGCTGCAGGGGCGTGCCGGCGTGGCCCATTGGATCGCCACCGTGGGTCTGTTCTGCATGCCCGCCCTTGTGCTGACCCTGCCGCAGAACCTGCTGCCCTACGGCATTCTGCTGCTGCTGAGTACGCTGCTGGCGCCGGACTATCTGTGGCGCGCGCGTGGCCTGGCCGGTCGGCCGGTGAAGGTGCTGGCCTGGCTGGTGGTGGCCGCGATCGCCTTCGCGCTGCTTTCGATCTATCTGTTCGAGCAGGGCCTGCGCGATATCGACAACCGCTCGCGGTTCGTAGTGATTCCGTGGATCGCGCTGTGGGTCTGCGCCCTGCGGCCGGACATCCGCTGGTTGTGGGCGGGCGCCCTGGCCGGCCTGCTTGGCACGATGGTGCTGTCGATCCTGCAGGTGGCCGGCGGCGCCCCGCGTGCCGACCTGAGCACCAATGCGATCGTGCTGGCCGACATCGTGCTGGTGCTGATGGTGCTGCTGGTGTTCTGCCGGCCGCACCAGCGCTGGACCTGGGTGATCGTCGGCATGGTCGCCGGCTGTGTGACCATCGTGCTCAGCGGCAGCCGCGGGGTCTGGCTGGCGCTGCTGGCGCTGCTGGTGGTGATGGCGATGAGCCTGCGCTGGCGCACCGGCCGCGCGCGCCTGGGCGTGCTGCTGGCGCTGGTGGCGATCGCCGGCACCCTGACCCTGACCATTCCAAGCCTGCGCGAACAGGTCCGGCTGACCGAGCTCAAGCACGACGTGGTGCGGATGGAGCGCGGTGACAGCGATTCCTCCGCCGGCGCGCGGGTGGAGCGCCTGCAGGTGGCCTATGAGACCTTCCTCGACCATCCGCTGACCGGGGTGGGCATCGGACACTTCGACAGCGCCATGCAGCGCCTGCCGGTGTGCCGGGACGATCCGGGCGAGCAGCGCTGCCACCTGGGGCACGCGCACAACGATCTGGCCGAATGGGCCGCGACCCAGGGCGTCCCCGGCCTGCTGCTGCTGCTGGCCATCTATGGCGTGCCGCTGTGGGTGTTCACCGGCCTGCACCGGCGCAGCGGCGAGCAGACCTTCCGTGGCCCGGCCGCGGCCGGGATCATGGTGGTGGTGACCTACGTGCTGTGCGGGATCACCCAGTCGATGTTCGCGCACCAGATCACCGCCAGCTTCTACGTCACCATCGTCGGGCTGCTGGCCGGCCTGTCGATCGTCCAGGGCCACACGCGCCGCCTGGCGCTGGCCCGGGCTCAGGCCCCGGGCTGATCCCGCGGCGGGTCGGTGACCGGCTGCCCGTTCTGCAGCATCCACAGCATGATGGTCTTCTGGCGCACGTAGTTGGCGCGCACGTAGGCGTAGACCAGCCCGTGCCAGCCATCGCGGAAGCCGCCACGCAGCAGCAGCCCGCGCCAGAACCGCCACGCCGGGGCCAGGATCAGCTTGGGCAGGGTGGCGCGCTTGCCGCGCGCGAACTCGTGCTCGGCCATCATCCGCGCATAGCGCTGGGTCTTGAGCAACTGCTGCTCCAGCGAGCGGTAGGGGTAATGGATCAGGTCGCCGCGCAGGGTGCCCACCGCGCCATCGACACTGGCCGCCTCATGGATCTCACGCTTGCCACGCCAGCCGCCGTGGCGGCGGTCGAACAGGCGCAGGACCCGGTCCGGGTAGGCATTGCCATGCGTCAGGAATTTGCCGAAGTACTCGGAAAGCCGTGCGAACCGGTAGCCGTGGTGGCCGGCGAAGCCGTTGGCCTGGGCGTGCAGGATCGCTTCGCGCAGGGCGTCGCTGATGCGCTCGTCGGCGTCCAGGCACAGCACCCAGTCATGCGAGGCCTGCGCGACGCAGAACGCCTTCTGGCTGCGGAAGCCATCGAACGGCCGCTGCAGCACCCGCGCCCCGGCGGCCGTCGCAATGGAGACCGTGGCATCGGTGGACTGCGAGTCCACGACGACGATCTCGTCGCAGAAGGCCAGCGAGGCCAGGCAGTCGCCGATGCGGTCGGCTTCATTGAACGCGATAATGCAGGCCGAAATGCGAGGCCGTTCAGTGGGAGCGGTCGAGGAGGACATGATGGCCGAGTACCTGCTGTTTGCGACGGAGCGTTATGCGCTGCCCATTCTCGCCCCTCTGGCGCAGGCGTTGCACGCATCCGGTCAATCGGTGTCGGCCTGGTTCGCCGATGGCGCCGCCGGCGCGTCGCTGCCCGGCGTGCCCGATGTCGGGCTGAAAGAGGCGCTGGCCCTGCGCCCGCGCGCGGTGTTCAGCGCGGCCAACTGGGTGCCGCCGTTCATCGCCGGGGCCAAGGTCCAGGTGTTCCATGGCTTCAACGTGCAGAAGCGCGACAGCGCCCGCGGCCACTTCCGGGTGCGCGGCCTGTTCGATCTGTACTGCACCCAGGGCCCGGCCACGACCACGCCGTTCCGCGAGCTGGCCGCGCGCGAGGGGCACTTCGCCGTGGCCGAAACCGGCTGGCCCAAGCTGGACCCGCTGTTCCGCGACGACGGCGGCCTGAGTGCAGGAATGCGCGTGCCTGCACAGGGCCGCCCGGTGATCCTGTTCGGCTCGACCTTCACCGAGCGGCTGAGCGCGGCGCCGCATCTGTATGACGCGATCGCCGCCGACATCGCCCGGGGCGACCACTACTGGTTGCTGACCCTGCACCCCAAGTGCGCGCCCGAGCTGTTCGAGCGTTACCGCGCGCTGGCCGGTGCGCATGCGCGCTTCATCGAGCCGGAGCAGGTGATGGCCGCGCAGCGTGCGGCCGATGTGCTGGTCTCGGACACCTCCTCGATCGTGTCCGAGTTCATCGTGCAGCACAAACCGGTGGTGACCTTCCGCAACCGGGTTCCTCAGCCGCACATGCTCGATTTCGACGATGCCACGCAGCTGCCGGCGATGCTGGCCCAGGCGCTGCATCCAGCCCCGGCATTGATGGCCGAGATCCGGCGCTATGCCGACACCATCCATCCGTTCCGCGATGGGTATTCCTCCGAGCGGGTGATCGCCGCGACCGAGGATTTCCTGTCCGGCGAACTCGGCACGCTCAAGCGCAAGCCCTTCGGCGCGTGGACGCGGGGTCTGCAGATCCGCAGGGATCTCGGGTATTGGGGTCCGGCGAAGCGGTAAGGCGGCGGTTGCGATGCCTGCCGGGATGGCGAGGAGCCGACCAGCGGCCGGCACTACCGGGCAGATCGACGTGGATGCACGTCACCCGGTAGATCCACGCCATGCGTGGATGCTGTCCTACCAGCGCAGGCGACGCTTCGCCAACGCGCGGCCCAACTGCTCATACACCGCACGCGCCTCCGCTTCCGGCAGGTACTGCAGCACCAGCGGCGTGCCCAGACCCGCGCCGGCGGTATCCAGCCACACACTGGCGGTGCCCAGCCGGCGGTCCAGTGGCGATCGGGTCAATCGCAGCGCCTGCAGCTTGTCCAGCTCGGCAAAACGCCACCAGCGCTGCCACCAGCCGCCGCGGATGGCCACATAACGCTCATCCAGGTAGTAGCCGATACGCGCCATCTGCCGGTGCGCGCGGAACGCCGACCACGGCAGCCACGCAAGCACTCCAGCGCCCCACGGGCCGAGTTTCCATACCGCAGCGGCGGCCAGCAGCGGCACGATCAGCAGCGCCGGCAGGCACAGCCGCCACCACTGGCGCTGCTGCACCGGCTGCCACTGTGTGGGCGGCCAGGCCAGGGCGGGCAGCAGATGCTGGATCAGCGCGTCGCAGGCGGGCACGGTGGCCAGCGGCGCCAGTTCGCGCAGGTCGCGGCGCTCGTTCTCGCCGGGGTTGCCGGCGGCGATGTCGATGCGCAGGTGGCGGCGGCCGACCCAGCGCTGCAATGTGCTTTCGCGCAGGGTCCAGGCCTGGATGCGACGCCGTGCCACGCTGGTACGCATGCGCGTGAGCAGGCCGGTGGCCACGGTCAGCCGGCGCTCGCGCTCGCTCAGGGTGAAGCCGTGGTAGCGCAGCAGCGCCAGCACCACCGACAACACCCGCAGCAGCAGCCAGAACACCACCACCATCAGCAGCGCGGCCAGCGCCCAGCCCAGCGTGCTCACATGCAGGTCGCTGGCGTAGCCGAACAGCTGGCGGCCACCGGCTTCGATCGCGTCGGACATGCGTGCGCGGGGAAAGATCTGCAGCACTGCGCCGAGCGCGGCCAGCACCACCACCCAGCCGCGGTTGGAGAGCAGGCCGATGCGCACTACGTCGCCGGTACCCAGCGCCAGCAGCACGTCCTCGGCCGGTTCGGCCGGGGCGGCGGTTTCCGCGCCGCCATCGGTGTCGGCGGCCGGCACGGTACCGCGCTGGCGCACCAGCTGTTCCAGTGCGAGGGCCTGCTCCAGCTTGAGCACGCGCATTTCGGCCTCCGGGCGGTGGCCGCCGGCCGATTCGAGCTTGAGCTCGGCCACGCCGAACAGGCGGTGCAGCGGGTTCTGGTGGACCACCACGTTGTGGATGCGCGCGAACGGAATCTCGCGCCGATTGCGCGAGAGCACGCCACTGCGCACGGTGATCGCGGCCGTGCCGATCTGGTAGTGGTAGGTGAGGTACTGCAGGATCGACACCGCCACCAGCACCGCGATCACGATCACCGCGCCGACGTAGGACCACATCTCATCGCGGTCACCGCGCTGTCCGAACACCACCAGCGCGATCAGCGGCACCAGGAACTGGCGCAGCTGCATCAGCAGCACGAACAGCCATGACCAGGCATGCAGCCGCTGTTGCGGGGCATCGTCGGCCGGCGCCACGGTACTCACAGCGCGTCGTCGTCCTGGTCCAGCTGGTAGGCCAGGGTATCGCGCAGGCGCTCGGCGTCGTCGCTGTCCAGGCCGCCGATGGTCACCGCGCTGAAGCGGCTGCCGGCGGTATGCACCACCAGCGTGCTGAGCCGCGCGTTGCGCTCGATCGGGCCGCGGCGCAGGTCCAGGTGCTGCACACGCGAGAGAGGCACGCGCGTTTCGTGCTGCCACAGCAGGTCACGGCGCAGGCCCAGACCGTGCGCGTCCAGCCGCCAGCGGGTGCGGCGCTGCCGGCGGAAGCCGATCATCGCGCCGGCCAGCGTGCCCACCACCACCAGCGCAGCCACGCTCCACCAGCGCGCCGGCAGCTCGAACAGCACCCACAGCGCGCCAGGCACGATGCCGAACAGCAGCGCACCGCTGATCGCCCCGCTGACCGCAGCCAGCCAGGCCGAGCGCAGTGGCAACGGCTGCCAGTCCGGCGCCGCGGGAGCAGCGGGCAGGGGCGGCGGCACGGGAGTGTCGAGGAGATCGGACAAGGCAGGGCGCTCGGCAGGAAACAGTCCGGGCGCCTGCGTGCAGGTGCAACCGCCCGTGGCGCAGACGGTAGCAGGTTGCCGTGGGCTATTGCGCGGCCTGTATCAGTGCGTCGACATCGAGCAGATGGCCGGCGCGTTCGGCCTTGGTGCGCAGGTACTGCTCGTTCTCGGCGGTGATGTCGCCGGTGACCGGCACGCAGTCCACCACGTCGATGCCGGCGTTGCGCAGGCGCTGGGCCTTGGTCGGATTGTTGCTGAGCAGCTGGACGCGGGTCACGCCCAGGCCCTGCAGCATCGCCACGGCGCTGCCGTAGCGGCGCTCATCCGCGCCGAAGCCGAGCTGGGCATCGGCGTCGATCGTGTCCAGGCCGTCGTGCTGGTACCCGTAGGCGCGCATCTTCGCGGCGATGCCGGTGCCGCGGCCTTCCTGGTCCAGGTACAGCAGCACGCCGCCACCGAGCTCCTTGAGCTTGCGCAGGCCACGCCGCAGCTGGTCGCCGCAGTCGCACTTGAGCGAACCGAACAGGTCGCCGGTCAGGCAGGAGGAATGCACGCGTACCGGCACCACCGCGGACAGGTCCGGGCTGCCGACGATGATCGCGACCTGGTCGCGCTGGGCCACGCCGCCACGGAACACCGCGAATTCGGTCATGCCCACCTCGCGCAGCGGCACCGGCGAGCGGGCCACCAGCTCATAGGCGTGCGCGGCCTGTTCGGCGCCCTGGCTCAGGTCGCACAGCGAGACCTGCGCGCAGGCGTCGAAGCGGCGGTCATCGGGGTTCAACAGCACACCAACCATCGCCGGCAGCAGCAGGCCGAGGCGGGCGATCTCCACCGCGCCATCGTCCAGCGCTTCACCGCCGGTCCAGCCTGGCGGCATCGCACCCGGATCGCGCAGGTAGCTCAGCGACGGCAGGGCATCGAAGTCGATCCCGGCCAGCGGCACGCGGGCGCCACGTTCGGCGCTGACCCCGAGCACGCGGGCACGGGTCGCGGTGAGGAACAGGTAATGGTGGTCTTCCGCGGCCGTGGCGAAGGCGGTGAAGCTGGTGCGGGTGCTGCTGTCCAGCGCGATGAAGGCCAGGCGCTGGCCGTGGCCATCGTCGATCACCACCGGGCGACCGGCACGCAGTTCGGCCACCGCGCGCTCGCAGCGGATCGCGGCCGGATCGCCGAACGGGGAAGAAACAGCAGAGGACATGACAGGGGCCGTGGGGGACATCGTGGGTTCCACAGTGGGGACGGATCGCGCCGATTCAATCGCGCCAGGGGCGCGACGCTGCGTCGCAGTCAGTGCGGATGGTCCTCGGTGGCATAGGGATCGTCCTCGCCGCTCTCCGGTGGGCGCAGCGTATAGCGCTTGTAGGTCCACTGATACTGCGCCGGATCGCGCCGGGCGATGCGCTCGATCCCGGCATTGAGGGCGCTGGCGGCGGTGCGCGGGTCTGGATCGGCCACGGCGGGCAGGGTGGGCTCGATGTGCAGGGCGAACTCCATGCCCGGCCCGACCCGCTCGCACCAGCCGTACAGCACGGTCGCGCCGGTGCGCTCGGCCAGCCGGTTGACCAGGGTCATGGTCAGCGCCTCCACGCCGAAGAACGGCGCGAACACCCCGTCGCCGGCCTTGGGCTGCTGGTCGGGCAGGATGCCGGTGGCACCACCGTCCTTGAGCACCTTGAACAGCTGGCGCACGGCCGGGCCCTCGGCGCGCACCTGCTGCACGTTGTCGCCGCCGCGGACCAGCTGCAGGAAGGCATCGCCCACGGCCTCATCCGGGGCCTTGTAGACGATCGCGATCGGCCCGCGCGAGGCCAGCCATTGGTTGAGCAGCTCCCAGTTGCCGTAATGCGGGGCGGCCACGATCACGCCCTTGCCGGCGGCCAGGGCGGCGTCGTACAGCGCCTCGCCGTGGCGCTGGGTCAGCCGGGCGAGGTTGCGGTCGCGGGGCTGGGTCCACAGGCGCAGGGTCTCGATCGCCTGCAGCGCGGTCGAGCGCAGCACGTCGCGGTGCAGGACGGCGCGCTCGGCCTCGCCCATCTCGGGGTAGGCCAGTTCGAGGTTGCGGCGGGTGACGCGGCTCTCGCGGGCATTGAGACGGATCCACAGCCAGGCCAGCAGGGAGGCGATGGCACGCAGCCAGGACCAGGGCAGGCGGGTGAACAGGGCAGCGGCGCGGTAGGCCAGGCGGGCAGTGGTGTGCGGTTTCATCACCGCAAAGTCTAGCCGCTGGCGGCCAGCCTGTCGGCGCGCAGGGGCGTTAAGGTAGTCCGCCTTCAGTTGCGGAGCCCCGTCCATGCTTGTCCTGATCCAGCGCGTCAGCGAAGCCAGTGTGCGTGTCGAGGAGGCAGTAGTCGGCCAGATCGGGCCCGGCCTGCTGGCCCTGGTCGGCATGGAGCCGGGCGATACCGAGGCCCAGATCGCCCGGATGGCCGATCGGCTGCTTGGTTATCGTGTCTTTGGCGATGAGACCGGAAAAATGAACCGGTCCCTCCGCGATACCGGCGGCGGATTGCTGCTGGTCAGCCAATTCACCCTGGCGGCCGATACATCCAGCGGGATGCGGCCGGGCTTCAGTACCGCCGCGCCGCCGGCGGAGGCTGAACGCGGATTCAACCGGCTGGTCGACATCTGCAGACAAAAACATGCCCCGGGGGTGGAAACCGGCCAGTTTGGTGCCCATATGGTTGTCAGCCTGGTCAACGATGGTCCGGTGACCTTCCTGCTCAGACCCTAGCCCCCGGGACCACCGCCCGGGAACGCGGGGCGCCGGGCTGGTATAATGCTAGGTTCTATTCCCTCTCCCAGCCGGTGGCGCGAGCACTACATGGCCAACGAACGTCCTGCCCAGCAAAACGACATCAAGCTTCTGATCAGCAAGGGCCTGGAACAGGGCTACCTGACCTACGCCGAAGTCAATGACCATCTGCCCGACGACATCGTCGACCCGGAGCAGATCGAAGATATCATCGGCATGATCAACGGCATGGGCATTGATGTCCATGAAGTTGCGCCCGATGCAGAAACCCTGTTGCTCAACGATGGCAACACCGGCAACCGCGAAGTCGATGACACCGCGGCCGAAGAAGCCGCCGCCGCGCTGAGCGCGCTCGACACCGAAGGCGGCCGCACCACCGACCCGGTGCGCATGTACATGCGCGAAATGGGGACGGTCGAGCTGCTGACCCGCGAAGGCGAAATCGCTATCGCCAAGCGCATCGAAGAAGGTCTGGGCCAGGTCCAGGCCGCACTCGGTACCTTCCCGGTATCGGTGGAATCGCTGCTGGCCGACTACGACGCGCACAAGGAAGGCAAGAAGCGCCTGGCCGAAGTGATCGTCGGCTTCAACGATCTGGTCGAGGAAGTGCCGGCCCCGGTCGTGGCTGAAGACACCAGCGACGATGCCGAGGACGACGCCGACGACGAAGATGACGGCGACGACGTCGAGGAAGAAGCCGGCCCGACCGGTCCGGATCCGGAAGAAGTCGCACGCCGCATGCAGGCCCTGAGCGACGCGTACACCGCGTTCAAGAAGGCCGCTGCCAAGGGCGACCGCAAGCCGCTGGCCAAGCTGCGCGACGACATGGCCGCCGTGTTCGTGACCCTGAAGCTGCCGTTGCCGCTGACCGATGTGCTGGTCAAGCAGCTGCGCGACGTCATGGCCTCGATCAAGTCCCACGAACGCCGCGTGCTGAACCTGGCGACCGTGACCGCGCGCATGCCGCGCAAGGACTTCATCCGCTCGTGGGAAGGCAACCAGACCAACCTGGAGTGGGTGGAAGACGCACTGAAGCGCAAGCAGAAGTGGTCCTCGGCGCTGCGTGACGTGAAGGATCAGATCATCTCCGAACAGCAGGCGACGATCGACATCGAGAAGACCACCTGGCTGGAACTGGACGAGCTGAAGGAAATCAGCCGCGCCATGGCCTACGGTGAAGCGCGTGCGCGCAAGGCCAAGAAGGAAATGGTCGAAGCCAACCTGCGCCTGGTCATCTCGATCGCCAAGAAGTACACCAACCGCGGCCTGCAGTTCCTCGACCTGATCCAGGAAGGCAACATCGGCCTGATGAAGGCCGTGGACAAGTTCGAATACCGCCGTGGTTACAAGTTCTCCACGTATGCGACTTGGTGGATCCGCCAGGCCATCACCCGTTCGATCGCCGATCAGGCGCGCACCATCCGCATCCCGGTGCATATGATCGAAACGATCAACAAGTTGAACCGCATTTCCCGCCAGATGCTGCAGCAGTTCGGCCGCGAGCCGACGCCTGAAGAGCTGGCCAAGGA
>Ga0182007_10000143_pt1 | contig 47807 bp, 43 predicted proteins | sample Sormic07211113_1_FD_123023 | JGI IMG/M metagenome (GOLD analysis project Ga0182007, IMG submission 123023) | Rhizosphere microbial communities from Sorghum bicolor, Mead, Nebraska, USA - 072115-113_1 MetaG | ecosystem: Host-associated > Plants > Roots > Rhizosphere | place: USA: Nebraska...
AAGCTCGGCCACGGCTTTGAGCAGACGTTCGTGCAGGGCGAATTGGGAAAACACGGGTGCTACCTCGAAGAAATACAAAAAAACAGCTGCATAGGGTAACGGTTTCGAGCGCTAAGGCCGAGTTTCTTTATACAAACGGCTGCAAACAGTGGCTTTTTTGTTGCCTGATTTGTCTCAAAACGTCATCCGCAACCTCTTAAATGCTCTAATCGCCCCGTCGCGCCCTACAGAAGAAGCGTTTTCACTCATGGATATCAAACAGCTCTGGCTCAACGCCCAAGACCTCTGGGGTGCCCTTGATCAGCACCCGCTCCTGCATTCCACACTCGCGCTGATGTTGCTGCTGGTGGTGGCGCTGGTGCTCGGACGAGTGGCGCGTTACCTCATTCTTCATGCGACCAAAATGCTCGGCCGCCAGCCGGCGTTGCACTGGGTCAACGATTTTCGCCACAACAAAGTGTTTCATCGCCTGGCGCAAATGACGCCATCGCTGGTCATCCAGTTCGGCCTGCACCTGGTGCCGGAGTTGGGCAAGACCAGCATGAACTTCCTCGGCAACGTGGCGCTGGCGTTCACCATCCTGTTCCTGGTGCTGTCCATCAGCGCGTTGCTCAATGCCCTGCTGGACATCTATGCCCGCACCGAACACGCCCGCACCCGCTCGATCAAAGGCTATGTGCAACTGGCGAAAATGGTGTTGTTCGTGTTTGGCGCGATCATCATCGTCGCCACGTTGATCGACCGTTCGCCACTGTTGCTGCTGTCGGGTCTGGGCGCCATGTCGGCGGTGATTCTGTTGGTCTACAAGGACACCCTGTTGTCATTCGTCGCCAGCGTGCAACTGACCAGCAACGACATGCTGCGGGTCGGCGACTGGATCGAGATGCCGCAAGTCGGTGCCGACGGTGACGTGGTGGACATCACTTTGCACACGGTCAAGGTGCAGAATTTCGACAAGACAATTGTGTCGATCCCGACCTGGCGCCTGATGTCCGAGTCGTTCAAGAACTGGCGCGGCATGCAGCAGTCCGGAGGACGGCGGATCAAGCGCAGCCTGTTCATCGACGCCAGCGGCGTGCGGTTCATTCGCGATGATGAAGAGCAGAAACTGTCCCAGGTGCATTTGCTGACCGACTACATGAGCCGCAAGACAGCCGAGCTCAAGGCCTGGAACGAAGCCCAGGGCAACGTCGCGGCGATGGCGGCCAACCGTCGGCGGATGACCAACATCGGCACCTTCCGCGCCTATGCGCTGGCGTATCTGAAAAGTCACCCGGAGGTTCAGCAGAACATGACCTGCATGGTGCGGCAGATGCAGACGACGGCGCAGGGGATTCCGCTGGAAATCTATTGTTTCACCCGCACCACGGCGTGGGCGGATTACGAGCGGATTCAGGGGGATATTTTCGATTATCTGCTGGCGGTACTGCCGGAGTTCGGATTGAGTCTTTATCAGCAGCCGAGTGGCGGGGACTTAAGGGCCGGATTGCTTCCGGCCATGTTAGGCGCGAGCCACATTCCGGAGCCGGAAAAACACATCATGTAAACACCGCCCCTAAGCGAGGCTTGCCCGCGAAGGCGGAGTGTCAGTCAACATAGTTATCGACTGATACTCCGCCTTCGCGGGCAAGCCATGCTCCTACAAGGGTAACGGTGTTATTTGACCTGACGCTGCGGCGCCTTGTGCACCATGGTGTAGGCGTAATCCACGCCCATGCCATACGCGCCGCTGTGCTCCAGCACCAGTTCCATCACCGCCTCGTAAGTGTCTTTGTGTGCCCAGTCACGCTGGTATTCCAGCAGCACTTGTTGCCAGGTGACCGGCACCGCGCCTGCCTGAATCATCCGCTGCACCGACATGTCGTGAGCTTCTTTGGTGGTGCCGCCAGACGCGTCGGTCACGATGTACACCTCGTAGCCTTCAGCCAGGGCTTCCAGCGCCGGGAAGGTCAGGCAGACTTCAGTCCAGAGCGCGGCAATGATCAGCTTCTTGCGGCCGGTGGCTTTCACCGCGTCAACCAGCGCCTTGTCTTCCCAGGAGTTCATCGAGGTGCGCTCGATCGGCTTCTGCTCTGGGTGAACAGCCAGCAACTCCGGCCAGATGAAGCCGCTGAAGCTTTCGGTTTCAACTGAGGTGTAGATCGTCGGCACGTTGAAAATCTTCGCGGCCTTCGCCAGACCCACGGTGTTGTTCTTCAGGGTCTGACGGTCGATCGACTGCACGCCGAACGCCATTTGCGGCTGGTGGTCGATCAGGATCAGGGCGGAGTTGGTTGGGTTGAGCAATTCACGGTTAGACATGGCGCGTTCCTTTTGATGTCGATTTGTTTAATGAGTATTGGGTGAGTCACTTGCCTCAAGCTGTTTGCTTGCTGGCTTGGAAGTAACTTTACGGGCTAGATAAAAAAGGGACAATTCCCTAAAATCGAGAATAATTGATTCTAAAAAAGGGACAATCGTGGATCGGATCGAATGCATGCGCGCCTTTGTCGTGACGGTTGGCGAGAACGGCTTCGCAGCTGCCGCTCGCGCGATGGACGTGCCGCGATCAAAGGTGAGTAAACAGATTCAGGCGTTGGAGGAAGCAATCGGCGTGCAATTACTGCAGCGCACTACGCGCAGCCTGCACTTGACCGAGGCTGGCGCCGAGTATTTCGAGGCGGCGCGGGAGGTGTTGTCCGCGCTGGACGAGGCCGAGCAGCGCGCTCGAGACGGCATCGGCGAGCTACGTGGGGTGTTGCGGGTGAATGCGCCGATGTCGTTCGGCCTGCATCGCCTTGGACGGTTGATTCCGCTGTTCCATGAGCAGCATCCGAACATCGAGCTTCAACTGGTGCTCAGCGATCAACAGGTCGATCCAGTGCGTGGCGGCTTCGATGTGACGATTCGCATCGCCAGCATGCCAGACTCGACCATGATCGCCCGGCAACTGGCACCGGCACCGCGGATCATGGTGGCCTCCCCCGCCTATCTGGCGCGTGCAGGCATACCGCGGACCCCGCAAGACTTGCGCGCGCATCAATGCCTGAACTACGGGTATCTGCAAAGCGGCGTGAGCCTGCAGTTGTGCAATGGCAAGGAGACGCAACGGGTCAACGTTTCCGGCCCGTTGCACGCCAACAACGGCGACTTGCTCGCTCAGGCCGCCGAAGCCGGGATGGGCATCGCCCTGTTGCCTGATTTCATTGTGGAAGGCGCGTTGGCGGCAGGCCGCCTGGTGCCGGTGCTGTGCGAGTGGCAGGCACCAGCGATTACCATCAACGCGGTTTACCCTTCCTCGCGTCGCGTACCACAAAAGACCCGGGCGTTTATTGAGTTTATGGTGGCGCAGTTGGCGCCGAATTAACCCGGTTTAGTGTGCAATGACGGGTTGGCGTACACCCAACCGGCTGATCCACACCGCCGCCAGAATGACCGATCCACCCAACAACAACCGCCCCAACTCTTCATGCTGATTCCAGATCAGCAAATTGATCAGCAACCCCACCGGCACATGCAGGTTGTTCATCACCGCCAGCGTCCCGCCATTCACCAGGCACGCGCCCTTGTTCCACCAGTACAAGCCCAGCGCGGTCGAGACCAGGCCGAGGAACAGCAGCACGCCCCATTGCAGCGGCGCTTCAGGCAGGAAGTTCTGTTTGCCGAACAGCAGAAATGCCGGCAACGCCACCGCCAATGCGCCCAGATAGAAGTAGCCGAATCGCCGGTAATGCGGCAGATCGCTCGGATGGCGGGCCACCAGATGTTTATAGAGCACCTGCCCGGCGGCATAGGTGAAGTTGGCCAGTTGCAGCAACAAAAAGCCCATGAAGAAGTCCGGATTGATCCGTTCGTAGCGAATCACTGCCGCACCCGCCACGGCCACCAATGCCGCGATCAAGGCCCACGGATTGAAGCGCCGGTTCAGTGCGTCTTCGATCAGGGTCACGTGCAGCGGCGTGAGGATGGTGAACAGCAGCACTTCCGGCACCGTCAGCACGCGGAAGCTCAAATACAAACAGACATAGGTCACACCGAACTGCAGCGCGCCGATCAACAACATCCCGCGCATGAATGCCGGCTCGACCGAACGCCAGCGTGTCAGCGGAATGAACACCAGCCCCGCCAGCAGCACTCGCACAAGCACCGCGAAGTAGCTGTCGACATGACCGGCCAGGTACTCGCCGATCAAACTGAAGGAAAACGCCTGGATCAGCGTGACAAAAAGTAGATAGCCCATGCTCGCCTCGTTTTGAATGGCGGCGACGATAGCGGTTTTTGCCCGTTATCGCGAACGCTCAGCCAACAACAAGCCCGGTCCCACAGAATCATCAGCGCCCACTAAATCCCAGGCAAAAAAAAGCCCGATCTCGCTAAAGCGTTCAATCGGGCTAGAGCACTCAGGAGCAATAAGTGCAAAGGGAGGTTCGATGCGCGTGCAGGCTTGAAGGGTCGCGCCAGGTCACTAGACCATCCAGCGATTATCTGGCGATTAACGACTCAGGCGACCTGGGCCAGTTTGGCGTTGGCCTGGTTCAGGCCTTTCTCCTGGAAGTCGCCGCCCAGGTTCATGCCTTCGGCGTGAATGAACGTGACGTCGTGGATGCCGATGAAGCCCATGACCTGACGCAGGTAGGGTTCCTGGTGATCCGCGGTGCTGCCGGCGTAGATCCCGCCGCGAGCGGTCAGCACGTAGGCACGCTTGCCGCTGAGCAAACCTTGCGGGCCGGTTTCGGTGTATTTGAAGGTCACGCCGGCACGCAGCACATGGTCGAGCCAGGCTTTCAGGGTGCTCGGAATCGCGAAGTTGTACATGGGCGCTGCCATCACCAGCACGTCGGCGGCCAGCAGTTCGTCGGTCAATTGGTTGGAGCGTTCCAGCGAGGCCTGTTCGATCTCGTTGCGTTGTTCGACAGGTTTCATCCAGCCGCCCAGCAGGTTGATGTCCAGGTGCGGCACCGGGTTGACGGCCAGGTCACGGACGGTGATCTGGTCGGCCGGGTGTGCGGCTTTCCATTGGCTGATGAAGGTCTGGGTCAGCTGGCGGGAAACCGAGTCTTGCTGACGGGCGCTGCTTTCGATGATCAGAACGCGGGACATGGGATGTAGCCTCCATCTGAGAATGCTGTAGGTCGATGGAGTGAAGGTTAAACAGAGTCATATCGATGAAAAAGCGCAAATAACTGCTATAAAGCATCGATAAATTCGTTTATAAGCGAAGCATGCCCAGCCGACATGCTCCGCTTGAGGTCATTTCGGGGTGCAAGTCAGGTCGATACGCAGCTTGATGATGGTGCGGGTGAACTTGGCCGTGGCGTTTTTGTGTTTGCCGGCGGGTACGTCGATCTTGCGGGTGCGTGGCGCTTCCGGACCGTTATTGAAAACCACTTTGCAAGTGACGTCGGTGTCGCCGTAGTTGTTGACCTGAATGGAGCCGATGTCGGCGTCCGTGTCATAGGCGTTGTAGTCGACCTTCAAACCGTTGAGCTGTTTATTGACATCGATCGGATAGGCAAACGCAGTCAGAGGCAACATCGCCAACACCGCACACCCCGCCATCACACAACAGATTTTTTTCATTCGGCAGTCTCCAATAAGAGCTGCCAGCTTAGGACAAGAGGAGCTCAACATGAAAGCGCCCCGCGTGACCCTTGATCAATGGCGAACGTTGCAGGCCGTGGTCGATCACGGCGGTTTCGCCCAGGCCGCCGAAGTGCTGCACCGTTCGCAATCGTCGGTCAGCTACACCGTAGCGCGCATGCAGGACCAACTCGGCGTACCGCTGTTGCGCATCGATGGCCGCAAAGCGGTGCTCACCGAGGCCGGCGGCGTGCTGCTGCGCCGCTCCCGGCAACTGGTGAAACAGGCCAGCCAACTTGAAGACCTGGCCCACCACATGGAACAAGGCTGGGAAGCGGAAGTACGGCTGGTGGTCGACGCCGCGTACCCGAGCGCCCGCCTCGTCCGCGCCTTGACCGCGTTCATGCCGCAAAGTCGCGGTTGCCGGGTGCGGCTGCGTGAAGAAGTGTTATCGGGGGTGGAAGAAGTATTGCTCGAAGGCGTGGCCGATCTGGCCATTACCAGTTTCAGTATTCCCGGCTACCTGGGCGCGGAGCTGAGCGATGTCGAATTCATCGCGGTCGCCCACCCCGAACATGCCCTGCATCGTCTGAATCGCGAGCTGAGCTTCCAGGACCTGGAAAGCCAGATGCAAGTGGTGATCCGCGACTCCGGCCGTCAGCAACCGCGAGATGTCGGCTGGCTCGGTGCCGAACAGCGCTGGACCGTTGGCAGCCTGGCCACTGCCGCGACCTTCGTCAGCAGCGGTCTGGGCTTCGCCTGGCTACCCCGGCACATGATCGAGCGCGAACTCAAGGAAGGCACGCTCAAAGTGCTACCGTTGGATCAGGGCGGAAGCCGCAACCCGAGTTTCTATCTGTATTCGAACAAGGACAAACCCTTGGGCCCGGCCACGCAGATTCTCATCGAACTGCTGCGCACCTTTGACACCGCGCCGCTGGATGCGCCCTTCGCCGCACCCGAACAAGCCTGACACGGAGTGTACCCATGGCCTATTTCGAACATGAAGGTTGCAACCTGCACTATGAGGAATATGGTCACGGCACCCCGTTGCTGCTGGTTCACGGGTTGGGCTCCAGCACCCTGGACTGGGAAATGCAGATCCCGGCGCTCGCCGCCCACCATCGGGTGATCGTGCCGGATGTGCGCGGCCACGGGCGCTCCGACAAACCCCGCGAGCGCTACAGCATCGCCGGGTTCAGCGCCGACCTGATCGCGCTGATCGAACACTTGAACCTTGGCCCTGCACATCTTGTGGGGCTTTCGATGGGTGGCATGATCGCTTTTCAACTGGCGGTGGACCAGCCGCAACTGCTCAAGAGCCTGTGCATCGTCAACAGCGCGCCCGAGGTCAAACGGCGCAGCCGCAACGATTATTGGCAGTGGTTCAAACGCTGGAGCCTGATGCGCGTACTGAGCATGGGCACCATCGGCAAGGCTCTGGGCGCCAAACTGTTTCCCAAGCCGGAACAAGCTTCGTTACGACAAAAAATAGCGGCGCGCTGGGCAAAAAACGACAAACATGCTTATCTCGCCAGCTTCGATGCCATCGTTGGCTGGGGGGTTCAGGAACGACTTTCCAGGGTTTCGGGTCCAACCCTCGTCGTCAGCGCCGACCGTGACTACACCCCGGTCGCGCTGAAAGAAACCTATGTAAAACTGCTGCCCGATGCGCGGCTGGTGGTGATCGCCGATTCGCGCCACGCCACCCCGCTGGATCAACCCGAACGCTTCAACCAAACGCTGCTCGAGTTTCTCACCGCAGTCGACACCACCACTCAGGATCACTGACCCATGCTGAAAAAAATCGCCCTCGTCGCCGGCTCCGTTCTGTTTGCCGCCAACCTGATGGCCGCTACGCCGGCCAAGGCACCCCACGTGCTGCTGGAGACCACCAACGGCCAGATCGAAATCGAACTGGACCCGGTCAAGGCGCCGATCAGTACCAAGAACTTCCTTGAGTACGTCGACAGTGGCTTCTACAACAACACGATTTTTCACCGTGTGATTCCAGGTTTCATGGCTCAGGGCGGTGGTTTCACTGCACAGATGCAACAGAAGGAAACCAAGGCACCGATCAAAAACGAAGCCAGCAACGGCCTGCATAACGTGCGTGGCACGCTGTCGATGGCGCGTACTTCAAACCCGGATTCGGCCACCAGCCAGTTCTTCATCAACGTGGCCGATAACGCCTTCCTCGATCCGGGTCGCGACGCCGGTTACGCCGTCTTCGCCAAAGTGGTCAAGGGCATGGACGTGGTGGACATCATCGTCAACTCTCAGACCACCACCAAACAAGGCATGCAGAACGTGCCTGTCGACCCGGTGCTGATCAAGTCGGCCAAGCGCATCGACTGAGTACACCGGCAGTCTTGAGCGGTGGCCGGTCGATATCCGGCGCCGCTCATATCGTTTAAAGGAGAGCCCGTACACGGGCGGAGAACCGATGCTTTATCGCCGTTTCGAAAAACTGATCGACATTTTCCGCGACGCCCCGACGGCGGCTCCACCGAGTCGGGTTCTCTCCTTCTATACCTACTACCTCAAGCAGGTCTGGCCAATCTTCGCCGTTTTGTTGGTCGTCGGCCTGTTCGGCGCGCTGATCGAAGTGGCGCTGTTCAGTTACCTGAGTCGCATCATCGACCTGACCCAGAGCACATCCAACGTCGACTTCTTCAAGGTCCACGGCGTGGAATTGGCCTGGATGGCGGCGGTGGCGCTGATTCTGCGCCCCTTGTTCCTCGCCCTGCATGACATGCTGGTGCACCAGACCTTGAGTCCCGGCATGACCAGCCTGATCCGCTGGCAGAACCACAGTTACGTGCTCAAACAGAGCCTGAATTTCTTCCAGAACGACTTCGCCGGGCGCATCGCCCAACGCATCATGCAAACCGGCAACTCCCTGCGCGATTCTGCCGTGCAAGCGGTGGATGCGCTGTGGCACGTGCTGATCTATGCGATCAGCTCGCTGGTGCTGTTCGCCGAAGCCGACTGGCGACTGATGATCCCGCTGCTGATCTGGATCGCCGCCTACATCGGCGCGCTCTACTACTTCGTGCCGCGGGTGAAAGAGCGTTCGGTGGTGTCCTCCGATGCGCGCTCCAAACTCATGGGGCGGATCGTCGACGGCTACACCAACATCACTACCCTCAAGCTGTTCGCCCACACCAACTTCGAACAGCAGTACGCCCGCGAAGCCATTGCGGAACAGACCGAAAAAGCCCAACTGGCCGGCCGTGTGGTCACCAGCATGGACGTGGTCATCACCAGCATGAACGGCCTCTTGATCGTCGGCACCACCGGGCTGGCCCTGTGGCTGTGGACGCAGTCGCTGATCAGCGTGGGCGCGATTGCCTTGGCCACCGGGCTGGTGATCCGCATCGTCAACATGTCCGGCTGGATCATGTGGGTGGTCAACGGCATTTTTGAAAACATCGGCATGGTCCAGGACGGTTTGCAGACCATCGCCCAACCGGTCAGCGTCACCGACCGCGAACAGGCAAAACCCTTGGCAGTGGCCCGTGGCGAGGTGCGTTTCGAACACGTCGATTTCCACTACGGCAAGAAGAGCGGGATCATCGGCGGCCTCAACCTGACCATTAAGCCCGGCGAAAAAATCGGCCTGATCGGCCCCTCCGGCGCCGGCAAATCGACGTTGGTCAACCTGCTGCTGCGCCTGTATGACGTGCAGGGCGGGCGGATCCTCATCGACGGCCAGAACATCGCCGAAGTCGGGCAAGAAAGCCTGCGCGAACGCATCGGCATGATCACCCAGGACACCTCACTGCTGCACCGCTCGATCCGCGACAATCTGCTGTATGGCAAACCCGACGCCACCGACGCCGAACTCTGGGAAGCGGTGCACAAGGCCCGTGCCGACGAGTTCATCCCGCTGCTGTCGGACTCCGAAGGCCGCACCGGTTTCGATGCCCATGTCGGTGAGCGCGGGGTGAAACTCTCCGGTGGCCAGCGTCAGCGGATTGCCATCGCCCGGGTGCTGCTCAAGGACGCGCCGATCCTGATCATGGACGAAGCGACCTCGGCACTGGACTCGGAAGTCGAAGCAGCAATCCAGGAAAGCCTCGAAACCCTGATGCAGGGCAAAACCGTGATCGCCATCGCTCACCGTCTCTCGACCATTGCCCGGATGGACCGGTTGGTGGTGCTGGAAAACGGCAAGATCGCCGAAACCGGCAGCCACGCCGAACTGCTGGCCCATGGCGGTTTGTATGCACGGTTATGGCAACACCAGACCGGCGGGTTTGTCGGGATCGATTAAGCCGCGATCTTGGCGCCATCAGCCACACAGAAGAACACCAGAAACCGCCAGAGCCCGCTAACCACGGGCTCTGGCGGTTTTTTATGGTCACTGGAATTCCGTAAAAATCCTGCTGTACTCAGCCAAGGTACTGGAGGTTCCGTAGTCCATCTGCTGGATGCACAACGACAGTGTTATCTCGATAGGGAAACTCGCTATGTCTTTGTTCAAACGTTCGGCTACAGAATTGGTAGGTACGTTCTGGCTGGTATTGGGAGGGTGCGGCAGTGCGGTCCTGGCGGCAGCGTTTCCAAACGTGGGGATCGGTTTACTGGGGGTGTCCCTGGCATTCGGTTTGACGGTACTGACGATGGCCTTCGCCATCGGCCACATCTCGGGTTGTCATCTCAACCCTGCGGTTTCAGTCGGACTGGTCGTCGGCGGACGCTTCCCTGCCAAAGAACTGCCCGCCTACATCATCGCCCAGGTGATTGGCGGGATCATCGCAGCGGCCTTGCTGTACTTCATCGCCAGTGGCAAACCCGGCTTCGAACTGGCCAGCGGCCTGGCGTCCAATGGCTATGGCGAACACTCGCCAGGCGGCTACTCGATGGCGGCGGGGTTTGTCAGTGAACTGGTGATGACCGCCATGTTCATCCTGATCATTCTCGGCGCCACCGATAAACGCGCCCCGGCCGGGCTGGCGCCCATCGCCATCGGCCTGGCGCTGACCCTGATCCATCTGATCTCGATTCCGGTCACCAACACCTCGGTCAACCCGGCCCGCAGTACCGGACCGGCGCTTATTGTCGGGGGCTGGGCGATTCAACAGCTATGGCTATTCTGGCTGGCGCCGATTCTGGGGGCGGTCATCGGTGGTGTGATGTACCGCTGGCTGGGCAAAGAAGACAGTTAATCTGCGCGACTGAGCCTGCAATCAACGGCGAAGATCAACCTTGTCGGTAAGGCAAGGCGGTCTTCGCCTCTTCTGCATACCCCAGCACCCCGACGCGTTCGCGTTCGAGGAAGTCTTTCACCGCCGACTTCAAGCCCGGATGGCGCAGGTAATGCCAGGAATGGGTGATCACCGGTTCAAAGCCGCGAATCAGTTTGTGTTCGCCCTGGGCGCCGGCGTCGAAACGCTGAAAGCCGTTGGCAATGGCGTAATCCATACCCTGATAGAAACAGGTCTCGAAGTGCAGGCGATCGAACTCCGCCAGGCAACCCCAGTAACGGCCATAAAAGCTGTCGCCGCCGACCAGGCTGAAGGCCATGGCCACCGGCCGTGAACCTTGTTTGGCCAGCACCACGCGAATCGACTCCGGCATGCGCTCGGCCAGCAGACTGAAAAATTCCCGCGTCAGGTAAGGCGTCTGCCGACGCACCGCGTAGGTATTGGCGTAGCAGGCGTACACAAAGTCCCACTGCGCCTGGGTCAGCTGCCGGCCTTCCAGCCATTCGAAGTCGATGCCCTGCCCCGCCACTTGCTCACGCTCCTTGCGCATTTGCTTGCGCTTACGCGAACTGAGGGCGTCGAGAAAGTCCTGAAAATCCCGGTAATCACGATTCTGCCAGTGGTACTGACAGCCAATGCGCTGCAACCAGCCTGGCTGTTCGGCCAATGCAGCGTCGGTGAACGGATCGGTGAAATTGATGTGGGCACTGGAAAGTTTTTCTATCTCCAGATAACCCGGCAGGCTCTGCAAGAGCTCGAAACCGTCCTCGATCGTCGCCGCCAGCAATCGCGGCCCGCTGACCGGACTGAACGGCACCGCCGTCAACAGTTTGGGGTAGTAGTCGATGCCCGCACGCTCACAGGCATCGGCCCAGGCATGGTCGAACACGTATTCGCCGTAGGAGTGCCATTTGCGGTAACTGGGCAGCGCGGCGATCAGGCGCTCGCCTTCGACATGCAGCAGATGCTCGGGCTGCCAGCCGGAATGCGGGCCCAGGCTGCCGCTGTCTTCCAGTGAACCGAGGAACGCGTGGCGCAGAAACGGCTGATTCTCCGGCACCAGGGCATCCCAGGTACGGGCTGCGATTTGCGACAGTGTATGCAGACGTTGCAGCGGCATTTTCCTCTCCACATCTTGGCGTGACAGCTCCGCGAGTATCGCCGATCGCAGGGCGATCCACACGCGTCAATCCGATACAAGGCTCTGAATCGGGCATTTCGGAAACGTTTGTATCGTCATCGACCTGCCATCACTTCGCCACTGACCTGTCATAAACCATCGCGATACTGGCGCCTGTTTTTAGAGCGTCGGGTTCTACCCGGCCACTGTTTTCCGACCTTCAACTGTCGGTTGTGTCCAGGATGGTTCAGCCATCCCTCTCATCTTCGGAGATTGCTATGCGTCTTGCTTCCACGAAAACTGCGGCGGCCTTGTGTGGTGGCCTGCTGCTGGCCATGAGTGTTCCAGCCAGTGCCGCAGTCGACGCCAAACTGCTCGACATGCTCAAGGCTAACGGTTCTATTTCCCAGGCGCAGTACGTTGAACTGCAAGCCGAACTGGCCAAGGATCAGAAGGCCCAGCAAATCGCGCAGCAGGCGCAGCAAGAGACCAACGAACAAATAGCGGTCGCCGCGAAGAAAGCCAACGAGTTGAGCGCCTTCGACCAGAAGCTGGCCTGGGCCGCCAAGACCCAGTTCAAGGGCGACGTTCGCGTACGCCAGGAAACGGTCAAGATCGACGGCGAACCCAACAACGGTGGCCGTGACAAGGATCGTCAACGCATCCGCGCCCGTCTGGGTGCCTACAGCGAAATCAACCCGCAAGTGGACACCGGCATCCGCATTGCCACCGGCGGCGGTGACGATGCTCGCTCGACCAACCAGGACATGGACAACTACTTCGACAAGAAGCAGATCTGGCTGGATCTGGGCTACATCGACTACCACCCGGACGCCATCAAAAACCTGCATGTGATCGGCGGCAAGATGCTGCAACCGTGGGTCAGCATGGGTGATGTGATCTGGGACAGTGATATCAACCCGGAAGGTCTGGCAGTGACCTACAAATACCCGCTGGGCAGCAGTGCCGAACTGTTCGGTAGCCTGGGCAACTACAACCTCAAGGACAACGTCGACGGCGAAGGCGTGCAATTTCGTCACGACCTGCGTCTGACCGCCGGCCAGTTGGGCAGCCGTTTCGCCATCACCGACAACCTGAAACTGACCGTCGGCGGCAGCGTCTATGCCTACCAGAACGACGAAGACAGCCGTTGCACCGGCACCTCCACACCGTGCGCCCTGGCCGTCAACGGCAACTCGGCCAACAACGAGTTCCGCCTGTACGAAGGCTTCAGCCAGATCGATATCGGCGGCCTGCCGATGCCGCTGTCGTTCTACGGCCAATACGTGAAGAACAACGATGCCGTGACCGATCAGGACACTGCCTGGCTAGTCGGTGCCAAATCGAAAGTCTTCGGTTTCAACCTCGACTACAACTACCGCGACGTGCAGCGTAACGCCGTGGTCGGCGCCTTCACCGACTCGGACTTCGCCAACGGCACCACCGGTTCTCGCGGTCACAAGTTCAAAGTCGGTTACGACATCGACAAGAACTTCGCCCTCGGTGCCACTTACTTCCTGACTAAAGCCGACTTCTCCAGCCGTACCCAGCGTGATGCCAACACCAACACGCTGCAACTGGACGCGGAAGCGAAGTTCTAAGCTGCGAAGCCACACACTTCAAACGATGCGGTTTACATACGGTCGTGTCGTTTGAAGAGGTTCAACAGTCTGGCGCGGGGCAACGATCCCCATCATCCGTTCGTTTCACCCGCGCCGGCCTGTGCTTTCCTTCAGGAACGATCTTTACGCCGCTGCGCCGCCAGCCGCTCGGCCAGCGCCTCCACATCCTCGACCGGCTTCTGCGGCATCACCCGCAAGGTCGCCTGCATCAACCGCATCTGCCGAATGAATCGCCGACAATTGGGGCAAAACATCAAGTGATGCCGCATCATCAGACGCTCGCGAAAACTCAACTGGCCATCGAGATAATCACTGGAGCGCGCCACTTGTTCCTTACAGGTCAGCATTCGCCGGTTTCCTCAAAATGTTCTACGGTCGCAAAGACCTTCAACCGTGCCCGATGCAGCAGCACACGAACATTGGAGAGCGAGATTTCCAGAAGATTACAGATCTCCTCCAACTCCAGCCCCTGTCGCTCGCGCAACAGTAAAACACTGCTTTGCAGTTCCGACAGGCTGAGCAGCGTGTGCTCCAGGCATTCGCGCAGTTCGCTTTCAGTCAACAGCGCCTCTGGCGTGTCCTGATGCCAGGCAAACGGCGCCACCAGCCAATGACCATCGCTCGATGAAAAACGATCATCATCGATCGTGCCATGGGGCGACGGCAGGTCATCGAGCAACACTTCCCGGCGGTTTTGCTTGTAGCGGCTCTTGGCCGAGTTGGCGGTGATAGTCAGCAGCCAGGTCTTGAGGCTCGAACGTCCCTCGAATCCGCTCAGGTTACGCACAACCGATAGCCAGGCATCCTGAACGATTTCGTCGGCATGCCGGTTGCCCACAATAGCGTAGGCCACCGCACGCATGGCGCTCTGATAAGTGCTGACCAACTCTTTGAAAGCCTTTTGTTCACCTGCCAGCAAGCGCTCAAGCAGTTGCGCGTCGTCAGCCGCCATTAACAACCCCCTTGTTCTGACCTCGAAAATGAAAACAGCAGGACTTCGCCTGTAGGCATCGTCCTGCTGGAATTTCCGAAAATTACAGCCTTCCGACTATTTCGAATGTAGGAAAAGTCATCACAAGCCAGAGGAAAGAACAACAACCCCTTCGATCAACGTTTGCGCAATATCACGCTGCCAATCGAATAACCGGCGCCGAACGAACTGAGCACAGCCAGCGAACCGCTGACCAGATCGTCCTGATTCTTGTGGAACGAAATCACCGAACCGGCGGAGCTGGTGTTGGCGTAGGTGTCGAGAATCACCGGGGCTTCTGCTTCAGTGGCTTCGCGGCCCAGCAGCTTCTTGACGATCAGGTGGTTCATGCTGAGGTTGGCCTGGTGCAGCCAGAAACGCTTCACGTCACTGACGTTGAGCTGGTTTTCTTCCAGGTGCGTGGCGATCAGCTCGGCAACCATCGGGCAGACATCGCGGAACACCTTGCGGCCTTCCTGGACGAACAGCTTGTCGGGGGCACCGATGCCCTCTTCCGCGGCGCGGTTGAGGAAGCCGAAGTTGTTGCGGATGTTGTTGGAGAACTTGGTCAGCAGTTTGGTGCTGACCACGTCGAACTGGTACTTGGAGGTCGCCAGATCGGCGCGCTCGATGATCACCGCAGTGGCGGCGTCGCCGAAGATGAAGTGGCTGTCGCGGTCACGGAAATTCAGGTGACCGGTGCAGACTTCCGGGTTAACCATCAGGATCGCCCGGGCCTGGCCCAGTTGCACACTGTTGGCGGCGGCCTGGATACCGAAGGTTGCCGAGGAGCACGCCACGTTCATGTCGTAACCGAAACCCTGGATACCCAGCGCTTCCTGAACTTCGATGGCGATGGCCGGGTAGGCGCGTTGCAGGTTGGAGCAGGCGACGATTACACCGTCGATGTCAGCGGCGGTCTTGCCGGCACGCTGCAAGGCTTGCTCGGCCGCGCCAATGGCCATCTGGCACAGCACCGACCACTCGTCGTTGGAGCGCTCGGGCAAGCGTGGCGCCATGCGTTGCGGGTCGAGGATGCCCTCTTTGTCCATGACAAAGCGGCTTTTGATGCCGGAGGCTTTTTCGATAAACGCTGCGCTGGATTCGGTCAATGCCTGGATTTCGCCGCGCTCAATGGCCTCGGCGTTGTCGGCGTTGAACTGCGCGACGTAAGCGTTGAAAGACTGCACCAGCTCTTCGTTGGAGATGCTGTTGGCCGGGGTGTACAAGCCGGTGCCGCTGATGACGACGTTATGCATGGTCGTTTCTCTAATCCGTTCAGGCAGAAAGCGCTGGCACCGACGTACCAACACACAAAGGGTCTATTCCAGGTTCCGGACGCAAACCTGGCATCGCTTTATTCCGATCCGCCTGGGCCCGTGGAGGCTGAAAACCGCGGGGCCGGCGTTTATAGGCGCGAAGTTTGCCATAAACGCTGGCTTTTGGCGCCTTTTGCTGAGTCGAACTCATACCCGCTCCCACAGGGTTCAGGGCTCGACTTGTGTCCATTGCTTGCTCAAGCGCTTGTCGGAGATCGGCACCTTGGTTCCCAATTGCTGTGCGAACAGCGAAACCCGGTATTCCTCCAGCCACCAGCGATAAAGCTCCAGCTGCGGATCGCGCTTGCCTTCCTGGGCGTGTTTGTTGGCGCGGGTCTGGTATTGGGTCCAAAGGCCAGACAATTCTCCGCTCCAGACCCGGTCCTTCTGCACCTGAGCACCGAGTTTCTCGAAACGCTGCTCGACTGCTTTCAGGTAACGCGGCAGTTCCTTGAGCCACGGCATCGGCGTTTCCCGCACGAACCCCGGGTACACCAGATGGCTGAGCTGCTGCTTGATGTCGTTCAAGGCCACGGCTTGCGCCAGGTCGATCTTGCCCTTGAAGCGTTTTTGCAGGCCGTGCCAGTGCTTGAGAATCTCCAGGGTCAGCCTGGCCAGACGCTCGGCGTGCTCGGTCCAGGCACCGCGTTTACGTTCGGCCAGGGACGCCAGTGCGGCACCATCGCGTGGCAACGGGTCTTCGCCGTCGAGGATGCAACTGTCCAGACTGGCCAGCAGAATGTCTTCCACCAGGCTGTCGATGCGCCCCAGCTCGCGGTACATCAGGCCCAACTCGGTCAGCCCCGGCAACTTGCCGCGCAAGAACTTCGCCGGCTCCGCCAGTTGTTGCATCAGCAAGCGCTGCAAGGCCCGGCGATGCTGGAACTCGGCTTCGGCCGGGGTCGAGAAACGTCCTTCCTTGACCGTCCCGGCCTCTTCCACCAGCGCCGGATACACCGTCATCGACAGTCCGGCGATCTTCTGCTGGGTTTTCTCGGCGACGGCGGCAAAGACTTTCGCCTCCACCGGTTGCTGGCTTTTCGCGGTTTGCGGCACGGCCAAGGCGGCCTGGCTGGCCTCGGCAAAGCGTGCGGTCAACTCCGCCAGATCACGCCCTTCGCCAAGGAACTTGCCCTGGCCGTCGACGATTTCCAGGTTCATCCGCAAATGGCTTTCGACCTGCTGCGACGCTTCGGCCCAGGCCTCATCGCTGACCCTCGCGCCGGTCATGCGCAATAACTCGCGGCCCAGCGCCAGAGGCAATGAGCCCTCGCCGAAAGTCATGCGCTGCATCGCGGCTTTGACGAAATCCGGCACCGGCACGAAATTCTTGCGCAGGGCCTTGGGCAGGTTGCGCACCAGCGCAATGCACTTGGCCTCGATCACGCCTGGCACCAGCCATTCCAGGCGTTCCGGCGGCAGCATCGGCAACAACGGCGCCGGTACGCGCAAGGTCACGCCGTCACGTGGGTGATTGGGTTCGAAATGATAACTGAGCGCCAGCTCCAGATCGCCGATGTGCAGGGTGTCCGGGTAATGCGCGGCGGTGACTTCACTGGCTTCGCGGGCCAGCACGTCCTCTTCGCGCATGATCAGCAGCTGCGGGTCTTTCTGGCTGTTGATCCGGTACCAACTGTCGAAGGTCGCGGTCTGGTGGATCTCCGCCGGCAAGCGCGCATCGTAGAAGGCGAACAGGGTTTCTTCGTCGGCCAGAATGTCTCGGCGACGCGCCTTGGCTTCCAGTTCGTCGAGCTGTTCCAGCAGTTGCTTGTTGGCCGTCAGGCACTTGGCTTTGGATTGAATCTCGCCACGCACCAAGGCTTCGCGAATAAACAATTCGCGGGACACCACCGGGTCGACCGGCCCGTAATGCACCGGCCGGCGTCCGACTACGATCAGCCCGAACAGGGTGATTTGCTCGAAGGCCACGACCTGCCCACGCCTCTTCTCCCAATGAGGTTCGAAGTGGTTTTTCTTGATCAGGTGCCCGGCCAGCGGCTCGATCCAGTCGGCGTCGATCTTGGCGACCATCCGCGCGTACAGCTTGGTGGTTTCCACCAGTTCGGCGGTCATCAGCCATTGCGGGCGTTTCTTGCCCAGTCCCGACGACGGGTGAATCCAGAAGCGTCGCTGACGGGCACCGAGGTAATCGCCATCTTCGGTTTTCTGGCCGATCTGGCTGAGCAACCCCGACAGCACGGCTTTGTGCAGCTTAGGGTAATCCGCCGGCTCTTTGTTGAGGCTCAGCTGCATGTCGCGGCAGATCAGGCTCAACTGGCGATGGGAATCGCGCCACTCGCGCAGGCGCAGGTAATTGAGGAAGTTCTTGCGGCACCAGTTACGCAGCGGACTGGCCGTCAGTGCCTGGCGCTGTTCTTCAAAACCCCGCCACAGATTGACCAGCCCGGCGAAGTCCGAGTCCACGTCTTTCCACTGGGCGTGGGCCTGATCGGCGGCTTGCTGACGCTCCGGCGGACGCTCGCGCGGGTCCTGGATCGACATGGCGCTGGCGACAATCAGCACTTCCTGCAAGCTGCCGAGTTTGGCCGCTTCCAGCAGCATTCGGCCCATGCGCGGGTCCACCGGCAGCCGCGCCAGTTGCCGGCCGAGCGGGGTCAGCTGGCTGTTGCGGTCCACCGCCGAGAGTTCTTGCAGCAGGTTGAAACCGTCGCTGATGGCCTTGCCGTCCGGCGGTTCGATAAACGGGAAATCAGTGATCTCGCCGAGGCGCAGATGGAGCATCTGCAGAATCACCGCCGCGAGGTTGGTCCGCAGGATTTCCGGGTCGGTGAATTCCGGCCGACCGATGAAATCTTCTTCGCTGTACAAGCGCACGCAAATACCCGGCTCGACCCGCCCGCAGCGACCTTTACGCTGGTTGGCACTGGCCTGGGAAATCGCTTCGATCGGCAAACGCTGGACCTTGGCGCGGTAGCTGTAACGACTGATGCGCGCGGTGCCGCTGTCGATCACGTAACGAATGCCCGGCACCGTCAGAGAGGTTTCCGCAACGTTGGTCGCCAGAACCACTCGACGCCCCGGATGCGACTGGAAAATCCGCTGCTGCTCGGCCGGCGACAGCCGTGCGTACAACGGCAGAATCTCGGTGTGCTTGAGCTGTGCCTTGCGCAGCATGTCCGCCGCGTCGCGAATCTCGCGCTCGCCGGGCAGGAACACCAGCACGTCGCCGGGGCTCTTGCGCTCACTGCGTTCGAACGCGGCGATTTCGTCGAGGGTGGCTAGGATCGCCTGATCCACGGTCAGGTCATCCTCGACACGGTTGCCCTCCTCGTCCTGCTCCAGGGTCAGCGGGCGATACCAGGTTTCCACCGGGAAGGTGCGGCCGGAGACTTCGACAATCGGCGCATCGTCGAAGTGCTTGGAGAAGCGCTCCAGGTCGATGGTGGCCGAGGTGATGATGACTTTCAGGTCTGGACGACGGGGCAGCAGGGTTTTCAGGTAACCGAGCAGGAAGTCGATGTTCAGGCTGCGTTCGTGGGCTTCGTCGACGATGATCGTGTCGTAGCGCTCGAGGTAGCGGTCGTTCTGGGTTTCCGCCAGCAGGATGCCGTCGGTCATCAGTTTGATCAGGGTGTTGGCATCGCTCTGGTCCTCGAACCGCACCTGATAGCCCACCAGCGCACCCAACGGTGTCGCCAACTCTTCAGCGACCCGGCTCGCCACGCTGCGGGCGGCGATTCGACGCGGCTGGGTATGGCCGATCAGGCCGTGCTGGCCGCGGCCGATTTCCAGGCAGATCTTCGGCAACTGGGTGGTTTTACCCGAACCGGTTTCGCCGGCAATGATCAGCACCTGATGTTTGAGCAACGCCGCTTTGATTTCGTCGCGCTTGGCGGCGATCGGCAGGCTGTCGTCGTAGCGAATCACCGGCAGGCTGGCGCGCCGCGCCAACACCTGATCACAGGACGCCTGTGTGCGCGTCACCCACTGGGCCAGCTTGGCCTCGTCAGGTTTCTTGCGCAGCTCAAGCAACTGCCGCCGCAGCCGGTGGCGGTCGGCGAGCATGGCGTGATCGAGGTTTTTCAGCAGTTTGTCGATGGAAGGCGATTCGTCAGTCATCAGGTACGCAAAAGTCGTCTAGTGGCGCAGGAGGCGGATTGTCGCAGATTTGGGCTGCTGAGTGACGCGCTTTTGTGGCGAGGGAGCTTGCTCCCGTTCGGCTGCGAAGCAGTCGTAAACCTGTCATCGCGGCTGTCTGAATCTGCGCGATGAATGGTTTTGGGGTCGCTTCGCAACCCAGCGGGAGCAAGCTCCCTCGCCACAGTGTGTTCGCTCAGACGAGTTATTCGTTATCCAGCCCCTTGCGCCGATACGGAAACACATCAATCACCTTCCCCGCCCGAATTGCTTCCTGCAGCCCCTTCCAGTAATCGGCGTTGTACAGCTCGCCGTGCAACTGATCGAACAACTTTCGCTGCCCGGAATCGGCAAACAGGAACGGTGGAAACTCCTCGGGGAACACGTCCAGTGGCCCGATCGAGTACCACGGTTCGGAGGCCATTTCGTCTTCCGGCGTGCGCGGTTGCGGGATGTGGCGGAAGTTGGCTTCGGTCAGGAAGCAAATTTCGTCGTAGTCATAGAACACCACGCGACCGTGACGGGTGACGCCAAAGTTTTTCAACAGCATGTCGCCGGGGAAAATGTTCGCCGCCGCCAGTTGCTTGATCGCCAGGCCATAATCTTCCAGCGCCTCGCGCACCTGCGCTTCGTTGGCGTGTTCCAGATAAAGGTTCAACGGCGTCATCCGGCGTTCGGTCCAGCAGTGACGGATCAGCACCGTATCGCCTTCCACCGACACCGTGGACGGCGCCACTTCAAGCAGTTCTTCCAGGCATGCCGGCTCAAACTTGCTCAGGGGGAAACGGAAGTCGGCGAACTCCTGGGTGTCGGCCATGCGCCCGACCCGGTCGACGCTTTTTACCAGGCGATACTTTTCGATCACCGTGGCACGGTCGACGTTTTTCGACGGTGAGAAGCGGTCCTTGATGATTTTGAATACGGTGTTGAAGCCCGGCAGCGTAAACACGCTCATGACCATCCCGCGCACGCCGGGGGCCATGATGAACTGGTCGTCGGTGTTGGCCAGGTGATTGATCAGCGCCCGGTAGAACTCGGACTTGCCATGCTTGTAGAAGCCGATCGAGGTGTACAGCTCGGCGATGTGTTTGCCTGGCAGGATGCGTTTGAGAAAGCCGATGAACTCCGCCGGTACCGGCACATCGACCATGAAGTACGAACGGGTGAAGGAGAAGATGATCGACACCTCCGCCTCGTCGGTGATCAGTGCATCGATCTGGATGCCCCGCCCTTCGCGGTGCAGCAGCGGAATCACCAGTGGCCATTGATCGTCCTGGGTGAAGATGCGCCCCACCAGATAGGCACCTTTGTTGCGGTAAAGCACCGAGGAAAACAGCTCGACACTCAGTTCCGGGTCCTTGCAGACCCAGTCCGGCAGGTTCTCGCGCAATTGCGCTTCGAGGCGGCGCAGGTCGCCGGGCAAATCGGCGTAATCCTCGCTGAAGCGATAGTCGGTAAAAATACTCGCGAGCATGCCGGACAACTGGCCATGGGGCTTGTAGGTGCGGGTTTGCGCCGCCCGGGCGCGGCGCAGGCTTGGCCGCGTGGTGTGGATGAACATGCAGCCGTCGCTGATCAGGTCGTGGCTGAACAGCCCGCAGAAAATCGAGTTGTACCAGGTCTCGGACAGCTCATCGTCGAAGCGCAGGTCGATCAGGCTGATATAGGCGCTTTTGACCAACGGCCAGCTGCTGACGTCCATCAGCACATCGGCGGCGAACGACTGATGCAGGCGCCCGACCGTTTCGCCGACTTTCTCTTCGTAGAGGTTGATCCGCGCCGCCGACGCGACTTGTGTCGCCTGCCACTGGGCTTGCTCGAAGCGGCCTCGGGCACCGTCGGTGATCTGACGGAAATGCTCGCGGTAATCGTCAAAGCCATCGAGGATCATTCGGGCGATGTCGGCGGCTGGCCATTGCTGCGGCATGGTGAAACCTCTGCGGCTGTTCTTATCGTTGGAGCTTGAGCTTAGTGGCCCCGTGTGACGCAACGCAACCATTGCCTTGTACCCCGACTGGCGCGACACTTGCGCGCCAATCAAGGAAGGAAAGTGCTGTGAACCCCGTCGATATCCTGCGTTTGTTGTCACTTGCCGCCATTTGGGGGGCGAGCTTTCTGTTCATGCGCATTATCGCCCCAGTGATTGGCACAATCCCCACTGCCTTTTTCCGTGTATCGATTGCCGCTGTCGGGCTGCTGGTGATCGTCGGGCTGCTGCGTATCAGCTGGGATTTCAAAGGCAAACTCAAGACGGTGATGCTGCTCGGAGTGATCAACTCAGGGGTTCCGGCGACGCTCTATTCCGTGGCCGCGCAAGTGCTGCCGGCGGGCTATTCGGCGATTTTCAACGCCACCACGCCCTTGATGGGCGTGTTGATCGGCGGGTTGTTCTTCAGTGAAAAACTCACCGGAGCGAAGGTCTGCGGGGTGTTTCTCGGACTGTTTGGCGTCGGCATCCTCACCCGTGCAGGTCCGGTGGCGTTCGATATGCAACTGCTGATGGGCGCACTGGCGTGCCTGATGGCTACCACCTGTTATGGCTTTGCCGGCTTCCTCGCCCGCCGCTGGCTCGACCAGGCCGGCGGCCTCGACAGTCGCCTGTCGGCCCTGGGCAGCATGCTCGGCGCCACCTTGTTTTTGCTGCCGCTGTTCGGCTACAGCATGATCAGCCAGCCACCGGCGAGCTGGGGCGGCTGGAGTGTCTGGTTGTCGTTGCTGGGATTGGGCTTGGGCTGCACCGCGTTTGCCTACATCGTTTACTTCCGTTTGCTCAGCTCGATCGGCCCGGTGAAGTCGATGACCGTGACCTTCATGATTCCACCGTTCGGGGTGTTGTGGGGCGCGCTGTTGCTGGATGAGCCGCTGTCGATGGCGCACCTCTATGGCGGAGTGTTGATTGCGGCGGCGTTGTGGCTGGTGTTGAAGCCGGCAGTGGTGAAGCCGGTTGAGGTGGTTGCCCGATAAAACGCCTTCGCAGGCAAGTCGGATCACTTACAAGGCCCGGAGCTCATGAGCAAGCGCGCATAAAAAAACCGCTCCCAAGGAGCGGTTTTTTTATTCCATGGTCGGCCTCAACCGAACAACCAATACCCCAACAACGTCAACACCACCACCGCCAGCACCGGTCGCAGCACGCGATAGGCCTTGGGGTTGCGGCGCTTCCACTGCTTGACCATACCGCTGAATTTGTCGCTGAAAGTCTTGCTCCAGGCATAAGCCTGGTTAATCCCACCAACGCGCTCATCGTCAAGGTTCTGCGGCGCAGTAGCACGCCCCAGCCAGCCGCTGATCCAGCGGTTGATGCGGGTCATCAGGCGGTTGCTCAAGGGACGTTCGATGTCGCAGAACAGGATGACGCGGGTTTGCTCGGTTTCGTTCTTGACCCAGTGCACGTAGGTTTCATCGAACATCACGTCTTCGCCATCACGCCAGGCGTAGACCTGACCGTCGACGAAGATGCGGCAATCATCGGAGTTCGGCGTCGACAACCCCAGGTGATAACGCAGGGAACCGGCGAACGGGTCGCGGTGCGGGTTGAGGTGGCTACCGCCCGGCAACAGCGCAAACATCGCGCCTTTCACATTGGGGATGCGGCTGACCAGCTCGACGGTTTTCGGGCAGAGCAATTCAGCCGATGGCAGCGGTTTGTCGTACCACTTGAGGTAGAAACGCTTCCAGCCCTTCTTGAAGAACGAACCGAAACCGGCGTCGTTGTTCTTTTCGGCGGCGCGAATGTAGCCCTCGTCGAACAGGTGCATGGCTTCGTCGCGGATAACTTCCCAGTTGTCCCTGAGCACGTCGAGCTCCGGGAACTTGCTGCGGTCCAGATAGGGTTTGGACGGCACACCGGAGAACAGGTACATCAAGGCGTTATAGGGCGCGAACAGGGCCGAGTGATTGACGAACTGACGCAGGACCGGCAAACGCGCCTTGCCACGCAAATGCACATAGAGCGTGCTGCCGAGGAACAGCAGCAACACCGACGCCTTCGCGACAAAGGAAAAGCTCATCTACGACTCCTTGAGAATAGGAAACTCCGCACAACGCCTTTTACCCGACGTGGCAGTCGGCCATGATAAACACTACCGGCCTCGGGAAAAACCCGTATTACTCAACATTCAGTGTTAAGGATTGTGCAATAAAGCACTTCTTAACATAGGGTTCCTGAACGGGGGCTGACCTGAATCAACCCCCTGATCGGCTTCAAAACAGCCATAAAATCTTATTGCTGATTTTCCTGTTCGGTAAACAAGTCACTGAACAGCATGCTCGACAGGTAGCGTTCGCCAGAGTCGGGCAGGATCACCACGATGGTTTTGCCCTGCATTTCCGGGGTTTCGGCCAGGCGTACAGCCACCGCCATGGCGGCGCCGCAAGAGATGCCACTCAAAATCCCTTCTTCTTGCATCAGGCGCAGGGCCATCGCCTTGGATTCGTCGTCGCTGACCAATTCCACTCGGTCGACCATCGACAGGTCCAGGTTCTTCGGCACAAAACCAGCGCCGATGCCCTGGATCTTGTGGGGGCTCGGTTTGATCTCTTCCCCGGCGATCGCCTGGGTGATCACCGGGGACACCATTGGCTCCACCGCCACCGAGAGAATCGGTTTGCCCTGGGTATTCTTGATATACCGCGAAACCCCGGTAATGGTTCCACCCGTTCCGACGCCCGCTACCAGCACGTCGACCGCACCGTCGGTGTCGTTCCAGATTTCCGGGCCGGTGGTTTTTTCGTGGATGGCCGGGTTGGCCGGGTTTTCGAACTGCCCCGGCATGAAGTAGGTGGACGGATCACTGGCGAGGATTTCGGCAGCTTTCTCGATCGCGCCTTTCATGCCCTTGGCCGGCTCCGTCAACACCAGTTCGGCGCCAAGGGCCTTGAGCACCTTGCGTCGTTCGATGCTCATGGACGCGGGCATGGTCAACATCAACCGATAACCACGGGCGGCGGCAACGAATGCCAGGCCGATACCGGTATTGCCCGAGGTCGGTTCGATGATGGTCATGCCGGGCTTGAGTTTACCGCTGCTTTCAGCATCCCAGATCATGTTCGCGCCGATTCGGCACTTGACCGAATATCCAGGGTTGCGCCCTTCGATCTTGGCCAGAATGGTGACACCGCGCGGGGCGATACGGTTGATCTGCACCAGCGGCGTATTGCCGATGGAGTGGGCGTTGTCAGCATAGATACGGCTCATGGCTGGGTCCTTATACCGCGTTGAATTAGCCCTCCAAGGTATGCCTGTTGCTCGTGGTCGTCCAGTCAGTCGAACGTCCGGCTGACATAGCAGTCAACCGCTTTACACCGCCAGAGATTTGCCGCCATGAAGCGTCGATACAGTTGGCCCCTGTTGACCCTCGCCGGCCTCCTCATGTTGCTGGTTGCCGTGCATATCGCCCTGCCCTACATCGTGCGTGACTACCTGAACGAGCGATTGGCCAACATGGGCGACTATCGCGGGCAGGTTACCGACGTGGACCTGGCCTTGTGGCGTGGCGCCTACAAAATCAACGGGCTGAAAATCGTCAAGGTCGAGGGCAAGGTCCCGGTGCCGTTCGTCAACGCGCCATTGATCGACCTCTCCGTCAGCTGGCACTCACTTTGGTACGACCACGCCGTGGTGGCCAAGGCACAGTTCGACAAACCCGAGGTGAACTTCGTCGATGGCGGCGCCAACAAGAAAAACTCCCAGACCGGTCAGGGCACCGACTGGCGGGCACAATTGGAAAAATTGCTGCCGATTACCCTGAACGAAGTGCGGATCAACGATGGCCGGGTCACCTTTCACAACTTCAATTCAAAACCACCCGTGAACCTGAGCGCTACTCAGGTCAATGCCAACATTTACAACCTGACCAACGTAGTCGACACCAAAGGCAAACGCGATGCCCGTTTCGATGGCAAGGCGCTGTTACCGGGGAATGCACCGCTGGAAACAACGGCAACCTTCGATCCGCTGAGCAATTTCGAAGACTTCGAGTTCCGCCTGCGCGCCAGGGACCTTGAACTCAAACGCCTGAACGACTTCGCGTCGGCCTACGGCAAGTTCGACTTCAATGCCGGCCATGGCGACCTGGTCATCGAGGCCGAGGCCAACAAGGGACAACTCACCGGCTACATCAAGCCACTGTTGCGGGACGTCGAAGTGTTCAACTGGCAACAGGACGTGGAAAACAAGGACAAAGGGATTTTCCGCTCCATTTGGGAAGCGCTCGTCGGCGGCACCCAGAATGTATTGAAGAACCAGGCGAAAAACCAATTCGCCACTCGCGTCGAACTCAAGGGCAACGTGCATCAGCGGAATATCAGCGCGTTCGAGGCGTTTTTGCAGATTTTACGCAACGGTTTCATCCAGGCGTTCAATGCCCAGTACGAACGACCCAAACCGGATGCGGGATGAGTCACGAAGTGACGCCCCATTCAGAGACTGAATAACCCGTCTGCGTTCACAGTCGACCGACCTGCGCGTTATAGTCGAGCCTGACCATTTATTGCGCCCCGCCCTGCCTCGCTCAGGTCGGCGTTACCGTTTGAGGATTAGCAGATGAAGTTCGAAGGCACCCAGGCCTACGTCGCCACCGATGACCTGAAGCTGGCGGTCAACGCCGCTATCACCCTGGAGCGGCCACTGCTGGTCAAGGGTGAGCCAGGCACCGGCAAGACCATGCTCGCAGAGCAACTGGCCGAGTCCTTCGGCGCCAAGTTGATTACCTGGCACATCAAGTCCACCACCAAGGCGCATCAAGGCCTGTACGAATACGACGCGGTCAGCCGCCTGCGGGATTCGCAACTGGGCGTGGACAAGGTCCACGACGTTCGCAACTACCTGAAAAAGGGCAAGCTCTGGGAGGCGTTCGAGTCCGAAGAGCGGGTGATTCTGCTGATCGACGAAATCGACAAGGCCGACATCGAGTTCCCCAACGACTTGCTGCAAGAACTCGACAGGATGGAGTTCTACGTTTACGAGATCGACGAGACCATCAAGGCCAAGAAACGTCCGATCATCATCATTACCTCCAACAACGAAAAAGAACTGCCGGACGCCTTCCTGCGCCGCTGCTTCTTCCATTACATCGCGTTCCCCGATCGCGTGACGCTGCAGAAGATCGTCGACGTGCACTACCCGGACATCAAGAAAGACCTGGTCAGCGAAGCGCTGGACGTGTTCTTCGACGTGCGCAAGGTGCCGGGCCTGAAGAAAAAGCCCTCGACCTCCGAACTGGTGGACTGGCTGAAACTGCTGATGGCCGACAACATCGGCGAAGCGGTGCTTCGCGAACGCGATCCGACCAAGGCTATTCCGCCGCTGGCAGGCGCCTTGGTGAAGAACGAACAGGACGTGCAATTGCTTGAACGCCTGGCGTTCATGAGCCGTCGCGGCACTCGCTAAGTACCAATAAGGGCGATCGCCATGCTGCTCAATCTGTTCAACGAAATGCGCGCAGCCAAGGTGCCGGTCTCGGTGCGTGAGCTGCTGGACCTGATCAACGCGCTGAAACAGCGCGTGACCTTCGCCGACATGGACGAGTTTTATTACTTGTCGCGGGCGATCCTGGTGAAGGACGAACGGCATTTCGACAAGTTCGACCGGGCGTTCGGTGCCTACTTCAATGGCCTGGAAAAGCTCGACGATCACCTTCAGGCGTTGATCCCCGAAGACTGGCTGCGCAAGGAATTCGAACGTTCCCTGACTGACGAAGAGCGGGCCGCGATCCAGTCCCTCGGCGGCCTGGACAAGCTGATCGAAGAGTTCAAGAAACGCCTGGAAGAACAGAAAGAACGCCATGCCGGCGGCAACAAATGGATCGGCACCGGCGGCACCAGCCCGTTCGGTTCCGGCGGTTTCAACCCGGAAGGCATTCGGGTCGGCGATGCCGGTAAGCGTCAGGGCAAAGCGGTGAAAGTCTGGGATCAGCGCGAGTACAAGAACCTCGACGATTCGGTGGAACTGGGCACGCGCAACATCAAGGTCGCCCTGCGTCGCTTGCGTAAATTCGCCCGTCAGGGCGCGGCGGAAGAACTGGACATCGACGGCACCATCGACCACACCGCGCGCGATGCCGGGTTGTTGAACATCCAGATGCGTCCGGAGCGGCGCAACACCGTCAAGTTGCTGCTGCTGTTCGACATCGGCGGTTCGATGGATGCCCACGTGAAGATCTGCGAAGAGCTGTTCTCGGCCTGCAAGACCGAGTTCAAGCATCTGGAATACTTCTACTTCCACAACTTCATTTATGAATCGGTGTGGAAGAACAACATGCGCCGCACCTCCGAGCGCACCGCCACCCAGGACTTGCTGCACAAGTACGGCGCCGACTACAAAGTGATCTTCATCGGCGACGCCGCCATGGCGCCCTATGAAATCACCCAGGCCGGCGGCAGCGTCGAGCACTGGAACGAAGAAGCCGGTTACGTGTGGATGCAGCGCTTCAAGGAAAAGTACAAGAAGCTCATCTGGATCAACCCGTACCCGAAAGACACTTGGGGCTATACCTCGTCGACCAACATCGTGCGGGATTTGATCGATGATCAAATGTATCCGCTGACGTTGCGGGGGTTGGAGGAAGGGATGCGGTTTCTTTCCAAGTAGAGCATTGCATCTATGGCGAGGGGGGCTTGTCGGAACGCCCCCTTGCCACAGTTAAAACCGGCGCAAATACTCGACTTGTTCGCGATGCGCGACGTCCTGCACCACCGGTTTCAACCGCACCGTCGCCCCCGGCAGACACTGCGCCAGCCGCGCCAACGCCAACGGTGTCAACGCCCCCAACCGCGGATAACCGCCAATGGTCTGCCGGTCATTGAGCAGCACAATCGGCTGCCCATCCGGCGGCACCTGGACCGCCCCCAGCGGGATGCCTTCGGAAATCATCGGCTTGCCCTGATACTGCAATGCCGCTCCCAACAGACGAATGCCCATGCGATCGGCGCGACTGTCGAGGGTCCAGACGCTGTTGAATGCGTCAAACAGACTCTGCCCGCTGAATTCACCGATTTGCGCACCAAGCACCAGGTCCAGCGGCGTATCGAGGTTGAAATCCGGAACGTGCTCGCGAGGCAGTTCCCGTACCAGCAGCGGCGCCTCGGTGGAGTACTTCAACGACGATCCCTTGGCCAACGCCCGGCCCATGCCGTCGAGGCCGCCGAGTTCCTCACGCACCACAGTCGCAGTGCTGCCCAGCACCTTCGGCGCATCAAACCCGCCTGGTGCCGCGAGGTACGCCCGAGCGCCAAGCAACGGTTGCGTGAATTGCAATCGTTGACCTTTGCCCAGTTTGAAACTGCGCCACGGCGCCAAGGGCTGGCCATCAATCTGCGCCCCAAGATCGGCACCAGCCAATGCCAGCAAGCAATCGTCCTCGGCCACCACACTGAACCCGCCGAAGGTAATTTCGATCACCGACGCATCCAGCCCGTTGCCCAACAGCCAATTGGCCCACGACATCGATCGCCAATCCAGTCCGCCGCCCTGGGTCACGCCCAGATGCCGCACACCAAATCGCCCGGCGTCCTGCAACAGGCAAAGCGGTGTACTTGCTTCAATCGTCAGTCGGCTCATGCCAAGGTCTCCAACGGCGTGTCATCACCGCCCAGGTTGATGAACTCGGCATGACTGACCGCCTCGAAGCGCACCGTGTCGCCCGGTTGCATCAAGCTATAGCCGTCGCGTTCACGGTCGAACAATTTGGCCGGTGTGCGACCGATCAGGTTCCAGCCGCCGGGAGACACTACCGGATAAGCCGCCGTCTGGCGTTCGGCAATGCCGACACTGCCGGCGGCGACTTTTTTGCGCGGGGTACTCAGACGCGGTGCGGCCAACACTTCTTCCACCAACCCCATGAACGCGAACCCCGGCGCGAAGCCCAACGCGAACACCTGATACTCGTGTTCGCTGTGACGGCGGATCACTTCATTCACCGCCAAGCCGCTACGCTGGGACAACAGGTTCAACTCCGGCCCAACGCTCAAGTCATACCAGACCGGCAGCACATGGCATTTACCCTTGGCCCGAGCGTTGGGCGTCAGATCGATCAGGGCTTGAGCGATCAACTCCCGGGCCTGGGCCGGGTTCAATGCCATCAGATCGTAATGCACCATCAACGTTGTGTAGGACGGCACCAGATCGATCAAATGGCTGGCGAATGCTTCTCGCAAACGCTCACTGGCAGCCAGCATCCACGGCATGTTGGCCTCGGCAATTTCATCGAACAGGCGCACCATCAGGCAATCGAGCGCCACCACTTCCACCCGTGGTTTCATGATGCGCTCTGCTGATTCAAGGCCTCGCGAATGCGCCGCACGGCGGCCACCGAACTGGTGTTGTCACCGTGTACGCACAAGGTATTGGCCTGCAAGTGCAAGGCGCTGCCATCGTTGGCCGTGAGGTTGTCACCGCGGGCAATGATCAGCGCCTGCTCAATGATTTTCTCGGGATCGTGATGCACGGCCCCCGGCAGTTGCCGCGAGACCAGCATTCCGACGCTGTCGTAAGCGCGATCGGCGAAGGCTTCAAACCACAGGGTCACGCCGTATTCGTCGCCCAACTGCTGGGCGGCACTGTTGTCGCGAGTGGCCATCAGCATCAGCGGCAGCGTCCGGTCATAGGCCGCCACGGCCTGGATCACCGCGCGCAATTGCGCCGGGTTGGCCATCATGTCGTTGTACATCGCGCCGTGGGGTTTGACGTAACTCACCCGCCCGCCCTGAGCCCGGCAAATGCCGTCGAGGGCACCAATCTGGTAGTGCAACAGGTCCTGCAGTTCCTGGGCGGTATACGCCATGGAGCGGCGGCCGAAACCGACCAGATCCTGATAGGCCGGATGCGCGCCGATCTGCACGCCGTTGCTCAGGGCCAGGCTGACGGTCTTGCGCATGATGCTCGGGTCGCCGGCATGGAAACCGCAGGCGATGTTGGCGCAGTCGATGAAGGGCATGACCTCGGCGTCCAGACCCATGGTCCAGTTGCCGAAACTCTCGCCGATGTCGCAGTTCAATAGCAGGCGGTTCACGGTGAACACTCCTGTAGGCTTTTGTCTTTTTAGCTGAAGGGCATCTGCCCCTCAGATTATCAGTTACCGGACATTCGGTTATTCGGCGTCGAGTTGTTTACCACAGGTTTCCGGCAAGCTGAGCGCCGCCAGGATCACCACCCCGTAGGACACCGCAGCGAAAGCCCCGATTCCCACGCTCAATGGCACCTTCTGACTGAGCAAGCCGATCAGCAGCGGAAACAACGCCGCCAGTGCCCGACCGATGTTGTAGCAAAAACCCTGGCCCGAGCCGCGAATCCGCGTTGGAAACAACTCGGTCAGAAACGACCCCATGCCACTGAAAATCCCCGAAGCGAAGAAGCCCAAGGGGAAGCCCAGCCAGAGCATCACGCCGTTGCTGACCGGCAATTGGGTGTACAGCAGAACAATAGTGAACGAGCCGACGGCAAACAGAATGAAGTTCTTTTTACGACCAAGGATGTCAGTCAGATACGCGCTGATTACATAACCGACGTAAGACCCGATGATCACCATCGCCAGATAACCGCCCGTGCCGAGTACGCTCAAGCCCCGCTCGTTCTTCAGAAACGTCGGCAGCCAGGAGGTGATCGCGTAGTAACCGCCGAGTGCGCCGGTGGTCAGTATCGACGCGCGAATCGTGGTGAAGAGGATGCCGGGAGCGAAAATCTCGTAAAACTTCGCCGGGTTGCCTGGCTCTTGCCTGGCTTTGGCTTCGCGGTAGATTTCCGGATCCTTGACCAGGCGACGGACGAAGATCACGAAAATCGCCGGCACGATGCCAAGAATGAACAGCGCACGCCAGGCGTCTTCTGGCGGCAACACCGAGAACAGCAGCGCATACAGAATGGCTGTCAGCCCCCAACCCAATGCCCAACCCGATTGCACCATGCCGACGGCTTTGCCACGGTCCTTGGCGCGAATCACTTCGCCCATCAGCACCGCGCCAGCGGTCCATTCACCACCGAAACCGAAGCCCATCAACGTGCGGCTGATCAACAGTTGCTCGTAGTTCTGGGCGAAGCCGCAGAGGAAAGTGAAGAACGCAAACCACAGCACTGTCAGTTGCAAGGTACGCACCCGACCGATGCGGTCGGAGAGAATCCCCGCCACCCAACCACCAATAGCCGAGGCGATCAGGGTGCTGGTGTGGATCAGCCCGGCCTGGCCGGTGGTGATGCCCCACATGGCAATCAGGGTCGGCACCACGAAGCTGAGCATCTGGGTGTCCATGCCGTCCAGGCCATAGCCGATCTTGCAGCTCCAGAACGTGCGACGCTCCTGTTTGTTGATGTTGCGGTACCAGTCAAAAGGTCCCGGGCGAGCCGTGGACTTGGGGATATCGAGGGTGTCGGGCGCACTCATGGCAAAATCTCCGTGCATATTTTATTGGTATTGTTCTGAGCCCCGACGACGCCTATCGTGGGAACCGGATGGCCTGATTTTTGGGCGGTTGGCCCCGCTGCGTCCAACTAATAAAACCCCGCCCTAGACATAAGAAAAACTTTATCCACGAGCTGACCCCATGAACCTGAAGTTTCTCGAGACGTTTGTCTGGGTCGCCCGACTCAAGAGTTTTCGCCTGACGGCGGACAAGCTCTTCACCACCCAGGCGTCGATTTCCAGCCGCATCGCCGTGCTCGAAAGCGAGCTTGGGGTGAAGCTGTTTCTGCGCGACTCCCGCGGCGTGAGCCTGACCCCCGAAGGCCTGAAAGTGCTCGAATATGCCGAGCAGATGATGGACACGATGCAGTCGCTCAAGCAGTCGATCGAAACGCGTTCGAGCAAGGCCGGGCGGGTGCGGATCGGCGTCATGGACACGGTGATCCACACCTGGCTCAGCCCGTTGGTGGCACAGATGATGGATCACTATCCGCTGGTGGAAATCGAGCTGGTGGCCGATACCGCGCTCAACCTCTGCGATCAGCTGCAAAAAGGCTTTCTCGATCTGATCCTGCAAACCGACCTGCTGCGCCAGGAAAGCGTGCGCAGCCTGGAGCTGGCCAGTCATCCGATGGGCTGGATCGTGGCCAGCAACTCCATCTACAACCGTGAGTATTCAGGTGTCGCCGACCTGGCGCGGGAGCGGATCATCACCTATTCGAAAAACTCCCGTCCGCACCAGGACATCTTGAGCCTGATGCAGGCCAACGGGGTCATGGCGCCACGGCTGAACTGCGTGAACTCGGTGTCGGCGATTACCCGATTGCTGCGGGACGGTTTCGGTATAGGCGCACTGTCGCCCGTGCTGGTGGCCGAGGAATTGGCCCGGGGAGAGTTGACCTTGCTGGCCATCGATCAGCGACCAGCGAATTTGCCGGTGGTGGTGTCGTGGCGGGTGGGTGTGGAGTGGGTCGAAGAAATCGTGGCGCTGTGTCAGCAAGTCGTGGAGTGTTATGCGCAGAAAGTGGGCGAGCACTACATCGTCTTGAGCAAACCGCAGGCCAGAGCCTGAAAGGCATTTTCCGAAGTGTAAATATGAACCACTATCATTTGCATTAATTTTTCAAAGCGGTATTCTTTGCGCGCTTTCAGAATCAATTGTCCAGAAGGAGTCGGACCTGATGCGCGATTACACGCAACAACAGCAGCAATTGCTCGCTCACTGGAGCGAAGCTCTCGGTACTCAGGCTTTCCAGTCCCACCGCATTACGCTCGATCATTTGAGCAATGCCCTGGAGCCCGCCGCCCAGCGCTGTTTCCAACGCCTGATCCAGGCGCTGTTCCGTGAAGAGCTGATTGATCCCGACACCTGCGAATACGACGACACCAGCCGCTGCTGGCTGCCGCTTGGCGATGGCGCGCATCTTTGCTTCGAGCATTTGTCCAGCAGCAGAATGAACAGCTGGGACGTACGCGGCAGCATCGTCCTGCACACCCCCGACAAACTGCCGCACAAAATCCAGTTGCCCAGCGAACTGCTCGCTCACCTCAGCACTCAGCTCAATCCGCCAGCCTCCCCGCAGGTACTGGAACGTCTGACCCGGGAGCTGGATGACAGCTTCAGCAACGACACCCTGTGCCTGGCGTTTCACCACGGATGGACCGAGCGCCTGAGAGAGCAGATCGACACCGGATACGATGACAATCTGCTCGCCTGGCTCAAAGCCAGCCCCTGCCACCAGAACCCTACGTCGCTGCTCGAACAGTGGGGGACTCTCGGCCATCCGTGGCACCCGAACTACAAGACCAAACTGGGCTTGAGCGCCGCTCAGGTCATCGCTTTCTCGCCAGAATTCGAAGCGAGTTTTCCGATCGTGCTGTGCGCCCTGCACCGCCAGTACGCACATGTTGAAGCGCTGGCTGGCACCACGGACTACTGGGATTGGTGGCAAGGTCACTTCCCACAAGCCGCCGAGCAATTGCAACGCCATTTGCAGCAGCTGGGCCTGGACGCAAAGGACTACCTCCCGCTGCCGTCGCACCCATGGCAAGCCCATGAAGAGCTGCCACATTCATTCGCCAACGAGATCACCGACAACCTGCTGATCGTCACTGACATCGTGGCGTTTACCGGCCACCCGACCATGTCCTTCCGCACGGTCCTGCCGCAGGCCAGTCGCACGGCACCGATGGTCAAACTGCCGGTGGCTTTGCGCCTGACCAGCGTGCAGCGCACCGTGTCGCCGCGCTCGGCCCGGATGGGTCCGCGCATCAGCCAACTGGTATTGGATATCCTCGATCAGGAACCGCAGATTCAACGCCTGCTGAACATCGTTCCAGAGCGCATCGGTGTGCATTACTCACCACTGCCGGCCGATGACGAACGCTCCCGGCATGCTGGCGTGCTGTATCGCGACAACCCGCTGACCCTGCTGCAAGCAGGCGAGTTGGCGGTGCCGGTCGGCAGCCTGTTCGCCGTCAACGAATTCGAACAACCGTTGCTGCGTGATTGGGTCAGACTGGCTCAAGGCCGGGACGACAGCGAGGCCATGCTGACGTTCTTCGATGATTACCTGTCGATTGCCGTACCAAGTCTGCTGGGCATCTATCTGATGTACGGCGTGGCGTTCGAAGCGCACCAGCAAAACAGTTTCATGGTGATGGGCGCTGACGGGCAGCTGAATCGGCTGCTGTTGCGTGATTTCGGCGACGTTCGTATCGATCGCAAAACCCTGCACGCCAAGGGTCTGGATATCCAGCTGCACGATCCGAAAATGACCCTGTATGACGACGCCGGCTTTGTCCGCGACAAACTCCTGCACACCACTTTCATGTGCCACCTCGGTGAGCTGACCTTGCTTTGTGCCCGCCACTGGAATGTGCCGGAAAATATCCTGTGGGAGCGATTGGCAGCGCACGTTGCACAGTGCTTCGAGACCTTGCGCGAGCGCGTTGAACCGGCACGTTGGGAATGCGAGCGCCAGGCCTTGCTGGAACAGGATTGGCCCGCCAAATCGTTCATGCGCATGCGCTTGCTCGACAGTCATGCCGACATCGTCGGACGCCTGAGTAATCCGCTGCGACCCAACACCCATGCTCGCTGACGGTCGCGCCTTGCGACTGCTGATCGTCATCCAGTTTGTCTCCATGGGCGCCATGGAGATGAGCGGCCCGTTCTGGCCCTTGCAGATCCAGCATCTGCTCGGGCCCGAAGGCGCCGGCTACACCGCGCTGTTATCGGCGATGGTCTATGCCGGCCCGATGCTGGCGGCCATGTTGCTGACCCCCCTGTGGGGTCGGCTGGGGGATCGCACCGGGCACAAACCGATGATTGTTCGGGCGTTGCTGGCCCTCGCGCTGTGCCAAGGCTTGGCAGCCATCACCCTCGACCCGTGGCTGCTGGTGGGTATTCGCGTGATGCAAGGCGCATTGGCCGGTTTTCTCGCGGCCGCGCAAGCCTATGCCCTGGCCTGCTGCGACAGTGCCAGACGGGGTCACACCCTGGCCCGCCTGCAATCGGCAACCGCCGTCGGCTCGTTGATCGGCCCGGTGCTGGGTGGCTGGCTGATGGACGTCTCGGGGTTTGCCTTGCTGTGTTATGGCGCGACGGCGATTTGCCTGCTGTGCGCACTGGGGAGTTTTTTCCTGCCGGCCGACAAGGCGCGAACCGCGAAGAAAAAACCTGTTGAGCCGGTGGCCCTGCCCAAAGGCTGGCTCAGTGGAATCCTGTTGGTGATCGTGTTGATTCAAGCGGCGAAGATGATGCCGCAGTCGTTCTACGCCCTATATGTCGCGAACATTCTGCATGCCCCAAGCTGGCTGATCGGCGCCACCTACGCGGCGAGCGCCGCGACCCTGGCCATTTCCGCCCCGCTGTGGGGACGCCTGTTCGACCGCTGGCAGCCGGCCTACACCCTGCGCGTCATCGAAGGCGTGGCCTGGTTATGTGCCCTGACGCTGGCGGCCACGGCATTGGCCAATGAATGGCTGGGCTTTCTCGTCAGCCGACTCGTCTGGGGCATCTGGCAAGGCGCCCTGCTGCCCGTCGCCTATGCCCTGATCGCCAACACCGTTTCCATCACCCAGCAGGGCTTCGCGCTCGGCCTCGGTAACAGTGCGGCAAAGGCTGGTGCTCTGCTCGGTGTCGTCCTTGGCGGTATCGGCATGGGCCTGGTGGGCCTGGCCCACAGTTTCTGGCTGGTGGCACTGACCTACGCCATAGCCGCCATCGGCATCCGCTGGGTGCGGTCGTTCAACGCTACGCCTGACCGCTCGACCTTATCGCCCCACACTTATCACAACTAAAAAAGACCACGTCATGACCCGAACCAAACTCTCCCTGCTGATCCCGCTACTTGGCACCTTCAGCGCCCAGGCCTGGGCCGAGGACACCGAACAGCAGCCCGGCACCTTGAACATGCAAGCCACCGTCGTGTCCGCGACTCGCAGCGAAGCGAGCATCGCTTCGATTCCGGGCTCGGTCCAGGTGATCGACGAGCAGCAAGTCCGTGAGCAGAGCGGCGCGGGTCGCCGGGTCTCCGACATCCTCGGGCAATTGGTCCCGGGTATTGCGCCATCGAGCGGCGGGATGAGCAACTTCGGCCAGACCCTGCGCGGGCGCAACATGCTGGTGTTGATCGACGGCGTATCGCAGAACGCCACCCGTGACAACTTCCGCCAGCTCAACAGCATCGCCCCGGCCAGCATCGAACGCATCGAAGTGATCTCCGGCGCCAGCAGCATTTACGGGGCCGGTGCTTCAGGCGGCATCATCAACATCATCACCAAGCGCAATCAGGGCCAGGACATTGCCTACAGCAGCAAACTGGGCCTGACCAGCGGTAACAACCTCAACAGAAAAGGCTTCGCCTACGAAGCTTTCCAGAGTGCCACCGGGCGCAAGGACGCGTTGGACTGGTATGTGTCCGCCGACCTGACCCAGCGCAACGACCAGTTCGACGGCAACGGCAACCGCATCCCCCAGGACACCTCCCAGGGCAGCAACATGGACACCGAAACCTATGACCTGCAAGGTCGTTTCGGTTACGAACTGGATGCCGACAAGAAAATCAGCCTGTCGCTGCAGGACTACAAGGACCAGCAGGACACCGGCTACACCAAAGACCCGAAAAACTCGCAGCAAGCGGTGGCCGTCAAAGGGCTGAAACTCGACGACCAACCCTATACCCATAACCAGGCGGTCAATCTCAACTACACCGACAAGGACTTCTACGGTCAGGGCCTGCAACTGGAAAGCTACTGGCGCCGCGCCGATGCACTGTTCTTTCCAGACCTGTCGCGAGGCAGAGCCGGGATCTCCAACAACAACAGTGTGCAGGACGTCTACGGCCTGCGCGCGGCCATCGACACGCCGCTGCCGGCGATCGGAAGCGCCACGGGCAATCTGGTCTGGGGCGCCGACTATGACAATGAGCGCTCCCGTCAACGAGGTGATCAATACACGCTCAATGGCCTGAACTACACCAAGACCGGCACCACCTACGAGCTGGGCCCGGACATCGAAACCACCACCAAATCGCTGTTCGGGCAGATGTCCTGGGACATCGGAGACTGGACCTTGCGTGGCGGAGTGCGCCGTGAATGGATCGAAAGCGACGTCTCCGACAGCATCGCCTACGGTCAGATCGTCCAGACCGGCATACGCGCAACGCTGCCCGGTGACACCCTCAAATACGACGCCACGCTGTACAACCTGGGGGCGGTCTACCACCTGAGTGAAAACCAGGACGTCTTCGCCAATTACAGCCAGGGGTTTTCGCTGCCGGATATCCAGCGCTTCATGCGTGACGTCAGCAGCACCTTCGACATCCAGAGTCTTAACGCCCAGGCCATCAAGGTCGACAGTTACGAGTTGGGCTGGCGTGGCAACTGGGACCAGTGGCAAGCCGACGTCACCGTGTACGAAAACACCTCGGACGTGACCCAGTTCTACGATGCCAATGATCGAGTATTGCGCCTGATCAACCAGAAAGAGCGAGTTCGCGGCATCGAAAACAGCCTGACCTACCGCGCGACCGATCACTGGTCGGTGGGTGGCACTTATGCCTGGGCCAAAGGCGAGACCGAGCAGAACGGCAAATGGATCGATCTGCCGGCCACACGCATCTCACCCGCCAAGACCACACTGTTCGTCGGCTACACCGAAGACGACTACAGCCTGCGCCTGCAAGGCATGCGTTTGGCCAATTACGATGCCGCCGCCAAGGACGACAATGGACGCGACATCGAAGGTTATACGCTGGTGGACCTGCTCGGCTCCGTGCAACTGCCGGTCGGTCGTCTTGAAGGCGGCGTGTACAACCTGACCAATCGCACGTACCAGAACCTGTTCACCCAAGCCAACGCCAGAGCGCCGTACGCCAATGCCGAAGGCCGCACGCTGAGCATGAGTTACTCGGTCGATTGGTAAAAACAGGAGCCGGCTTGCCAGCGATGCGATCTCGCGGCAATCGCCGGCAAGTCGGCTCCAGTGTTACAACCCGCGCAAATCCCGCTCTTCGATCGGCCGGCTCTGGCGCAGGCGCTTGCCGCCCAGCACCACCCAGTCGATCAGTCGGAACAGGCATTCAATGCCGAACGACAGCAGCAACGCGCCGCTCATGCCCCAGATCATCGCTTCCGGCGTCAGCAGGATCTGGTAGCTGTAGCCGTTCCAGGTTTCCTTGCGAATATCCGGGTCGGCCGCCAGCACCACTTGCAGGAAGCGGATGTACCACGGGCCCTGCATGGCCTGGAATTGCTTGTCGAGGGCCAGTTGACGGGTGAGCAAGGCGCTCAGGCTGTCGGCATCGCTGCGAAAGATCGGGTCTTCGCTGGCACGGTAATGGGCCACCAACGCCTGCATGTCGCCCTTGAAAAACTGATTGGCAGTGCCCTGAAAACCGCTCAAACCGCTCTGCGCCTCGATCAGATGCGCCTCGACCCGCTTGGCATAGTCACTGATGAACCCAGGCACCTGGACGCCGATCAACAGGCCTGCCGCAAACAACACCAGCCGTAGATAACTGAGCAACATGGGGGGAGAGATCCTTATTCGGTATTGCCCTGGCTGACGCATTCACCGCGTCGCCAGAGGCTCCATTGGCCCGGTTCGTAGCGGGTCCAGGTTTCGTTTTCGGTCAAGGGTTCGGTGGCGATCACTGTAACCACGTCGTTGGGCGTGGTTTCAGCCTGGAAGTCGACGATCACATCGACGTCCTTCAAGCGTGCCGGGCCGAACGGGGCACGGCGAGTGATTTGCGCCAGTTTGGTCGAGCAGTAGCAGAACAGCCAGTCGCCGTCGCTGAGCAAGCAGTTGAACACGCCTTTGCTGCGGTACTCGGCGCAAGCGGCCACCAGGTCCGGCAGCAGTTCTTCGATCTCTACCGGCTCAGGGAATGCAGCGCGTACCCGGTTGAGCAAGTCGCAGAACGCCGCTTCGCTGTCGGTATCGCCGACGGGGCGGTAGAAACTGGCGGTCGGGTTGAAGTCGGCCAACTGGCCATTGTGGGCGAAACACCAGTTGCGGCCCCACAACTCGCGCACAAACGGATGGGTGTTGGACAGGCAGACCTTGCCGACATTGGCCTGGCGGATGTGGCCGATCACCACTTCGCTCTTGATCGGATAGCGCTGCACCAGGTTCGCCACTTCCGACTCGCTGCTCGCCGCCGGGTCCTGGAACAGGCGCAGGCCACGGCCTTCATAGAAAGCGATGCCCCAACCGTCACGGTGCGGTCCGGTGCGGCCGCCGCGCTGCATCAGCCCGGTGAAGCTGAACACGATATCGGTCGGGACATTGGCGCTCATGCCCAATAACTCACACATGCTCGGACTCTCGATTCAATGCAGGGGCACAGTTACAGACGCGGCTCGACCCGCAGTCGCTGCGGGTTGCTCGGCACCGGTGGCCGACCGTAACGATCATCGCCGGCACCGCCGAACGGTTGATCGCCTTCAGGCTCGTCGGTGCGCGCCGCAGCCTTGGCCGCCTCCGCCCGCTCCTTGCGAGCCTTGGATGCGCGCTCGATCGGGAAACGGATCGCCACGAGAACCAGGTAAAGGCCGAAGGCAATCATGCTGTACATGAACAGGTCGGAAATCGCCCGCCAGGCGTTGTTGCCGACCTTGAACAGCAGATCCAGCACAGTAATGGCAATGGCCGGGGCGACCTTTTCCTTCACCGGGTCAATGATGGTCGGGCTGAACAGCAACACTGCCATCAGCAGCCGCAGCGGCTCACGCAGCCAACGCCACATCCAGCGGGTGATGCGCATCCACACCAACAGGCAGCCTAAAGCGGCAAAGGCGTAGAGGCCCCAAGCGATCAGATAGTCGTTCTCGGTCATGGTGTCCATGGCAAGGCAGGCAAAGAGGCGCTTATAGTAACGACTTTTCGCACTTCAGGCTGCCCCGCCGTCTGCGATCCCCCAATTTCGTACAACGTTCGAGAGTCCTTCATGCCCCTATCCGCCAACGTTTCCGACGCGCCCATTGCCCACAAGGCCGACGGCGATGACCCGTATGCCTGGCTGCAGGAGCGCGACACCGACGCAGTGCTTGATTACTTGAAAGCTGAAAACCGCTATCAGGAGGCGCAAACCGCCGATCAGGCCGGGCTGCGCGAAATCCTGTTCGAAGAGATCAAGGGGCGGATTCTCGAAACCGATCTGTCGCTGCCCTCGCCCTGGGGCCCGTACCTGTATTACACCCGCACCACGGCCGGCGACGAATACGCCCGTCATTACCGCTGCCCACTTCCGACCGATGGCAGCCTGCACATCGACGAAAGCCAGGAACTCCTGCTGCTCGATCCGAACGTGCTGGCCAAGGGCGGTTTCTTTTCCCTGGGCGCGTTCAGCGTCAGCCCGGACCACCAGCGCCTGGCCTACAGCATCGATTCCAGTGGCGAGGAGGTTTACACGCTGTTCGTGAAGGAGTTGTCCAGCGGCCGCGTCAGCGAACTGGAATTCCAGGACTGCGACGGCAGCATGACCTGGGCCAATGACAGCCTGACGCTGTTCTTCGGTGAACTCGACGACACCCATCGCCCACACAAGCTGTTCCGCTATCGGCTGGACGGCACCGCCGCCGAAGAAGTGTTCCATGAACCGGACGGCCGATTCTTCCTGCATTGCTACCGCTCAAGCTCCGAACGGCAATTGCTGCTGTCGCTGGGCAGCAAGACCACCAGCGAAGTCTGGGTGCTCGACGCCTCGCTGCCCCATCAGGCCTTTACCTGCCTGGCACCACGGGTCGAAGACCATGAGTACGATGTCGACCACGGCAAACTCGATGGCGAGTGGACGTGGTTGATCCGCACCAACCGCGACGGCATCAACTTTGCCCTGTACCAGGCCGCCGACACCGGCGTCGCGCCGACCGAAGCCGACTGGCAGAACCTGATCCCCCACAGCGACGCGGTGATGATCGATGGCATGAGCCTGAACGCCGAGGCCATGACCTTGAGCCTGCGTGAAGGCGGCCTGCCGATCATTGAAGTCCGCCCACAAGGCCTGGCGCCGTATCGCGTGCAATTACCGGACGCGGCCTACAGCCTGCATGTGCAGAACAGCCTGGAATTTGTCAGCGACAGAATCCGTCTGCGCTACGAGGCCTTGAACCGTCCGGCGCAAATCCGTCAACTGATCCTGGCCACCGGCGAGCAGAAAGTCCTCAAGGAAACCCCGGTGCTCGGCCCGTTCGACGCCGACGCGTACGTCAGCCAGCGGCTTTGGGCCACGGCCCCGGACGGTACGCAAGTGCCGATCAGCCTGGTGGTCAAACGCGAGTTCCTCGGTAAACCGACGCCACTTTATCTGTACGGATATGGCGCTTACGGCGAAAGCCTCGACCCGTGGTTCTCCCACGCCCGCCTGAGCCTGCTGGATCGCGGCATGGCGTTTGCCATCGCGCATGTTCGCGGCGGCGGTGAATTGGGTGAAGCCTGGTATCGCGCCGGCAAGCAGGAACACAAGCACAACACTTTCAGCGACTTCATCGCCTGCGCCGAACACCTGATCGCCAACGGTTTCACCACCTCATCGCAGCTGGCAATCAGTGGCGGCAGCGCCGGTGGCCTGCTGATCGGCGCGGTGCTCAATCAGCGGCCGGAGCTGTTCGGTGCGGCAATAGCCGAAGTGCCGTTCGTCGACGTGCTCAACACCATGCTCGACCCGGAGTTGCCGCTGACCGTCACCGAATACGACGAATGGGGCAACCCGCAAGAGCCAGACGTCTATGATCGGATCAAGGCCTACGCCCCGTATGAAAACGTCACCGCGCAAGCCTATCCGGCAACGCTGGTGATCGCCGGCTACAACGACAGTCGCGTGCAGTACTGGGAAGCGGCCAAGTGGGTGGCGAAATTGCGCGCGACCAAAACCGACACCAATCCCCTGCTGCTCAAGACTGAATTGGGCGCCGGGCATGGTGGGATGAGCGGTCGCTACCAGGGATTACGTGACGTAGCCCTCGAATACGCATTTGTTTTGAAGGTTTTGGGCATTGCCTGAGGAACTTGGCCCGGCGTCCCGGTCTTAACACCAGACGCCGGGCGCGCCTGGAACAGCAACAGACACAAGAAAAAGACCGTGACGACATGTCAGAACCGACCTTACTGAACAAAGAAATTCGCGACTGGCTGATGGACTGCGGCCTGTTCGATCAACTGCTGCCGGCCGACTTCGTGGCGGCTTCAGGTTACTTCAGCATCAGCACCATCGCCGAAGGCGAAGAGATCTTCCATGAGGGCGATGCCGGCAGTTTCATGTGCATCATCCACACCGGCCAGGTTGCGGTGCAGAAGACCAACAGCGAAGGGCAACCGGTGACCATGGCCACCTTGCGCAGCGGTCGGGCGTTCGGCGAAATGGCCGTGCTCGACGGCGAACGGCGCTCAGCCAGTTGTGTGGCCGCGAGCAACTGCCAGTTGCTCAACCTGGGCAAGGACTCCCTGGAAAAGATGCTCAACGAAGCGCCGAAAATCGCCGCCAAGATCATCCGCGCCCTCGCCGTCTCCCTCTCCAAACGCTTGCGCATGGCCGACGGGCAACTGCTCTCGCAGCAGATCTAGACACTATCCGCCCGGCGTTTTGATTTTCGTCGTGCTCGGCTCAAGGCCCGGCAAGGTCTGGTCCTTGGGCGGGTTGGGCATTTCGATCGGCGGCAACAATGGTGGCCCACCGTTGCCGGTCTTGGGCACAGTGGTCGGGGTAATCTGCGGGTACGGCGTCGGCGTAGCAGTGCCGGGCGAACCGGGTATCGGCGTAGGGCCGGTGGGGATGGTTTGCTGCTCCTGGGCCTGCACTGCAGTTATCGAGAGCGCGGCCAAGGCAATGGCCGTTAGAATGATGCGCTTCATCAATGGCTCCGTTGGCCTTGTGGTCTATTGCAGGCTACTCCCAACTGCGCTCGTTTGCCTTCTTCCGCCTGTCATTTTCTCCTCAAGAGAGCCCCATGAAACGTTTCGTTCTGCTCGACACCACCCCCATTCCTGAAAACGGCGGTGCCCTGTGCCTGTTCGAATACGGCGAAGACTTCGTCATCAAGATTCAGGGCGGCGATGGCGGGCAGTTGATGAACACCCGCATGCACGGCTCCGAAGATGCCCTGGCGCAAATCCCCTGCCGCAAGGTCGCCGGCCGGCCGAATTCGCGGGTATTGATCGGCGGCCTGGGCATGGGCTTCACCCTCGCCTCGGCGCTCAAGCATTTGGGTAAGACCGCTGAAGTGGTGGTCGCCGAACTGGTGCCCGGCGTGGTGGAGTGGAACCGTGGGCCGCTGGGGGAAAAAGCCGGCAACCCATTGCTCGACCCGCGTACGGTGATCCGCATGGAAGACGTGGCCAAGGTGCTGCAAGCCGAGCCGCAGGGTTTCGACGCAATCATGCTCGACGTCGACAACGGTCCCGAAGGCCTGACCCAGAAAGCCAATAGCTGGCTGTACTCCGCCGGTGGCCTGAGCGCCTGCGCCAAGGCCCTGCGACCCAAGGGCGTGCTGGCGGTATGGTCGGCCAGCGCTGACCGGCAGTTTTCCGACAAGCTGAAAAAGGCCGGCTTCAAGGCCGAAGAAGTGCAGGTCTTCGCCCACGGCAACAAAGGCACCCGCCACACCATCTGGATTGCCGAGAAGCTCAAGGGCTAGGCTAAACTTCAACACATAACCGTCATTAGTCTTTTACAAAGGTGAACCCATGAGTTCGTCAACGCCTCCAACCAACACCTCAAAGTTGGACCGCATCCTCGCCGACAACCAGCGCGACAAGGAAATGGGTTACCGCGACAAGGCCCTGAAGATGTACCCGCACGTGTGCGGCCGCTGCGCCCGTGAGTTCTCCGGCAAACGCCTGAGCGAACTGACCGTGCACCACCGCGACCACAACCACGACAACAACCCGCAGGACGGCTCGAACTGGGAGCTGTTGTGCCTGTATTGCCATGACAACGAGCATTCGCGTTACACCGATCAGCAGTATTTCGACGAAGGCTCGCTGAGTACGCCAAAGATTGCCAAGGCGACGCATAACCCGTTTGCGGCGTTGGCCGGACTGATGAAGAAAGAAGACTGAAGATCTGCTGATCGTTCCCACGCTCCGTGGGTACGATCATCTCCAAACTGAACACCCCTCCCCCAATCCCCGTATAATCGCGCTTTTTTCCCGAAGGCACCCCGCTCGTGGCAGACAAACGGTACAGCTGCATTGGTTTGTATAACCCCAAATCACCGGAGAACGTCGGTTCGGTGATGCGCGCCGCCGGTTGCTATGGCGTGGCGTCGGTGTTTTACACCGGCAAGCGCTATGAGCGCGCCGCCGACTTCGTCACCGACACCAAGAAAGTCCACTACGACATTCCGCTGATCGGCATCGATGACCTGAAGAAAATCCTGCCGCTGGGCTGTGTACCGGTCGCCGTAGAACTGGTCGACGGCGCCCGCTCGCTGCCGGAATACACGCACCCGGATCGCGCCCTCTACATCTTCGGCCCCGAAGACGGTTCGCTGGATAAAGAGATCCGCGACTGGTGCGAAGACGTGGTCTATATCCCGACCACCGGCTGCATGAACCTGGCGGCCACGGTCAACGTGGTGCTGTACGACCGCATGGCCAAGGGCAACAACACCCGCTCAGGCCCGAAATTCCGCTGAATCACCGCACATCCGATGGAACGAGCCGACCGCCTCGGCAGTCAGCTTAATTATCCATTCTTGAAGCCTGGAGACAGATCATGAGCGACCTCAAACGCGTAGAGCGCATCGAATCCACCCCGTTCCAGACTCAGCCCGCGCAGAACGTCCAGGGTTGGGAGCGCATCGGTTCCCTGGCCGGCGGCGTGGTGATGGTCGGCAAAGGCCTGCGGCGCGGTGGTGTGTTCGGGTTGATTCAAGTGGCCATTGGCGGCGTAGCGATGGCGCGGGGTATTACCGGGCACAGTTCGGCGAAAAGCTTTCTGGAAAAGAGCCGTCAGGACATGGTTAACGCTCGAGCCAGGATTGAGCGTGCCGGGGAAGAGTTGAGTCGGTTGAAGGCCAATGCCGAGGCGGCGACCAAAACCGCCACCGTGACCGGGAATGATTCTTTGAAGTCGCCGAAAGCCGGGGTTTGATCCGGCATTTGCGGTGAGGCTCAGGGCCTCTTCGCGACCCGACTTGCCCGCGAAGGCGGTATTACTGAAGCAACCCGGTATCAAGCACCTTGGAAGACTCGCCAATAACGCTCTCACTGAGCTGAACGAATTCCTTGGTATCGACACTCTCCAAACGCATCGCCCCACGCAATACATCATCCAGCGAACGCTTGTTGCGGGTCTTCAGGCGAATCTCGCGATCCAGTTCCTGCAGCAACACCACCGCTTTGGCCACCTGCGCCGGGTTGATCTGCTCCCCGCGCAAGGTGGTGACCTTCTGGCTGGCCTTGGCCAACTTGCTCTGCAGGCTCTCATACCGCTCATCACTCATGCCGCCCGCACGGCGCACCAGTTCGATGGCGTAATACTCGGCAAACCCTTCGCTGATCCAGCCGCTGCGCTGGCTGTCGTTGATCCGCCCGAACACCTGAGCCAATTCACGCATCAAGGTACTGGTGCCGCTTTCGCTGACCAGCGGCAGGCGGCTATTGAGATAGATCGATTCCCGCGCGGCCAGGCTGCCACGCCACATCGGGTCATTGGCGCCGACGATCAGCAATTTGCTGGGGTGACGCGGAAAAACTTCCTGCACTTGCGGCCACACGAACGTCAGCAGCGTCAGCACATCCATGCGGCGCATCCCCTGGCCTTGGGGCGAGGCCACGGTGACTTCGGTTTCCCCCAACCGCGTGCGACGGCTGCCGAGGTTACCGGCGAGCATCCAGCCAGTGGGACGGTCGAACAGGCGCGAGACGTTATCGATGCGGAACTTGTTTTTGCCGATCCGCGGCCAGGCGGTTTCGACGCTTTTCCAACCGGTGGGCAATTCGAATTCCAGGCGTGACACCAACTCGATACCGTCCTGCTGATCGAGTTTCGCTGCGGGCACCAGGTCATCGCCACGCATCAGCGCCCACGTTGGCGTCATGCGTGTATCGAAGCTGCCGCTCTTGCGCCCGTGGCTGATGCGCACGCGGTAGGTCAGGCTGGCCTTGTCGGCGGCCGGGCGCCAGACACCACGGACCTGCGTGCCCGGTGTGAGCTGCCATTGGCCGTCGGCCTTGAAATCACTGTAGTGACTGCCGTCGCCCAAGTCGAAATCCAGACTGCGCACTGCCGAGCCTTGGGCCAGGGTCAGGCGCACTTCGGCCTGATCGCTTTGCGGCAACAGGCGCACGTGATAATCCAGATCGACTTTCTTCGCCGCCCACACGGGCGAACTCAGGGCCAGCAGCCCGACAGCCAACGCCCGGAGCACTCCCACCGCCATACACACTCCTATTGTGGCGAGCGAGCTTGCTCGCGCCGGGCTGCGTAGCGGCCCAAAATTCTTGTGATCACCGCCGATTTTGTGAGTGCTGCGCACTGGAGCGCCAGCCCGGTCAAGCGGGAGCAAGCTCCCTCGCCACAGACTAAATGGCATCGGGAATTAACCCGCGCGAAAAATCAGATGATCTTCCCAATCGTCTTCGGCCACGCTGCCTTCGGCGAGCATGCGCCCGGACTGGGAAATACGTTCGTGATGCACCGCATCACGATCACCGCATACCAGGTGATGCCAGAGCGGCAGGTCCTTGCCTTCGCTGACCAGTCGATAACCGCAGGTCGGCGGCAACCATTTGAACTCATCGGCCTTGCCCGGCGTGAGCTGGATGCAATCGGGGACAAAGTCGCGACGGTTGGGGTAATCGGTGCACTGACAGGTTTTGAGGTCCAGCAGTTTGCAGGCGATACGCGTGTAGTAGACGGCGTTGTCGTCTTCATCCTCGAGCTTTTGCAGGCAGCACAGGCCACAGCCGTCGCACAGCGATTCCCATTCCTCTTGATCGAGTTGATCGAGGGTTTTGCGTATCCAGAACGGTTCGACTTTGGCGGCCATGGCTCAAGCA
>Ga0182007_10000145_pt1 | contig 47705 bp, 36 predicted proteins | sample Sormic07211113_1_FD_123023 | JGI IMG/M metagenome (GOLD analysis project Ga0182007, IMG submission 123023) | Rhizosphere microbial communities from Sorghum bicolor, Mead, Nebraska, USA - 072115-113_1 MetaG | ecosystem: Host-associated > Plants > Roots > Rhizosphere | place: USA: Nebraska...
CGGTGATGCAGAGGGTGGGCGGGGTGGGCGGGGTGGCGGGGACGCGGAAGGCGTCGGTTTCGTAGGCCACCGCGCACGGTCGACGCGCGTTGCGATTCCGAGACGGCGTACGCGCTCCGTTTACATCTGACCCAACCGGCGCTAACTTCCCTCAGTGGGGTGGGAGCGCTCCCATCCAGGCGACGGACCGGAACCCGCCGCCCCCGGGTCGCTCCCACCCCGCTCGCCTCCGCGTCACCGCGCACGCGCACCTCGACGAGACGCCGACGCCTACGCGCGCCCGGACCTCCGCACACGCACGCACCCCATCGCCGTACCCGAAGGATTGATATGTCATGATCCTGACAAAAAACCAGCCGGACCGATTAACGTCCTCCATCCGCACCCGCACCCGCCCCCGCACTCGCCCCCGCACCCGCACCCGAGCCCTCTTCCTCATCCTCGTCTCGCTCCTCGCCACCCTCCCCGCCCTGGCCCTCGTCGTCTCGGCCGGTGGCAAAGCGGAAGCTCACGGGACGCCCATGGTGATACGGCGACGACCCTGCCTTGTCGGGTGGGTTGAGCAAGGCCGCTCAGGGCGGACCCGGTGGGGGTGGTTCGTTCCACCGGGTCCGCGAGCCGGACAGGCCGGGGGAGTACCTGTCCGGGTGGGGCCGGCTTGTGGCGACGTTGCGGTGCGACAACGTTGTCTAGTGGTCTACACATGACTTTACCCCGCCAACCGCCAACGATGTCAAACCAGTTGGGGTGAGCCGGTCGGCCGGGGTGAGTCACTCGGCCGGGGTGGGCCGTCCGCCCGGGGTGAGTCACTCGGCCGTACGGGTTCGTCTCCCGCGCGCCCCGCTCCCGTACGCGCTCTTCCGTGGTACCCGTGACGCACGCTACTGTCCCTGCGGCTTGTGCGACCTGTGGTGCGCGACCCGTCCGAAGGAGGAGGGGCCGCGTCATGCGTTTCCGTCCCAGTCCGACAGGGACCGTGTTGTCCCTGCTGATGTCCGCCGTTCTCGCGGCAGGCGGCGCAACCCCCGCCCTGGCGGCGTCCGCCGCTCCACCGGATCTGGTCGATGACCCGACCTCGTACGTCGATCCGCTCATCGGCACCGCGAACGGCGGCAATGTCTTCCCGGGCGCCGTCACCCCGTTCGGCATGCTCTCCTGGAGTCCGGAGAACACCAGGGGCGACGCCACCCGCACCGCCGCGCCGGGCGGCTACCAGTACGACGCCACCCGCATCCGCGGCTTCGGCCTGACCCATATGTCGGGCACGGGCTGTGCCGGCGGCAGCGGCGACATCCCGTTCTTCCCGTACGCCGGCACCGTCACCTCCTCGCCCGCGAGCGACACCAAGGACGCCGTGTACGCCTCCGACTTCAGACACGAGGACGAGACCGCGGAGCCCGGTCACTACAGAGTCGGGCTGGCGTCCGGTGTGACGGCCGACCTGACCGCCACCGCCCGCACCGGGTCCGCGCGGTTCACCTACCCCGCCGACAAGCCCGCCTCGCTCCTCATCCGCACAGCCAACTCCGAGGTGGGCTCGGCCGATTCGTCGATCAGCATCGACCCGGCGACCCGTACCGTCTCCGGCTCCGTGACCTCCGGCGACTTCTGCGGCTACCTCGACCCGGAAGGCCGACGCGCCTACTACACCCTCCACTTCACCGCCCACTTCGACCGCGCCTTCCAGTCCACCGGCACCTGGCAGGACGACAGTCTGCGGCCGGGGTCCACCACGGCGAGCGGCGGCACCGGCGGGTTCTCCGACGGAGGGCGTCCCGTCGCCGGCAAGGGGGCAGGCGGCTATGTCGAGTTCGCGCCCGGCGACGGGCCGGTGGGCGTCAAGGTCGGCATCTCGTACGTCAGTCAGGCGGGCGCGGAGGCCAATCTCGCCGCCGAGAACCCGTCGTACCGCTCCTTCGACTCGGTGCAGGAAGCCGCCCACCGGGCCTGGCGCGAGCGACTGGGCGCCGTCCGGGTCGGCGGCGGCACCGACGACGAGCGCACCACCTTCTACACCGCGCTCTACCACGCCCTGCTCCACCCGAACGTCGTCAGCGACGTCGACCGCGGATACCGGGGCAGCGACGGTGACGTGCACTTCGTCGCGCGCGGTCACCGGGCCCAGTACGGCACCTTCTCCGGCTGGGACGTCTACCGGGACCAGGTGCAGCTGCTGACGCTCCTCGACCCCCGTACCGGCTCCGACATCGCCCAGTCCCTCTACGAGCTCGCCCGGCAGAACGGCGGTGTCTGGGACCGCTGGCTGCACGGCGCGAGCGGCACCCACGTCATGAACGGCGACCCGTCCCCGACCGCCCTCGCCGGCATCCGGGCCTTCGGAGGCACGGACTTCGACCTGCGGGGCGCGCTCGACTCACTGGTCCGGGCGGCGACCGTACCCACGGCAGGGGACCTGTCCTCCGCCGGGAAGCCCGTGCTCTCCGTCGGCCAACGCCCCTCCCTCGACAAGTACTTGAAGCTCCACTACATGCCCTCGGTGTCCAACGCCTGGGGTGGCGCCGCGGAGACGCTGGAGATGTCCGGCGCCGACTTCGCCCTCTCCCAACTCGCCACGGCAGCAAGGGAGAAGGACACGGCGGCGGTCTTCGCCGAGCGGGCCCAGTGGTGGCAGAACAACTTCGACATCGCCGCCGACCCCACCGGCGGCTACATCGCCAACCGGAAGGCCGACGGCAGTTGGGTCACCGGCTTCACCCCGTCCACCGGCAACGGCTTCGTCGAGGGCACGGCCGCCCAGTACACCTGGATGGTCCAGCACAACCCGGCCGGCCTCTTCGCCGCGATGGGCGGCAGGGACAGGGCGCTGGCCCGGCTCGATGCCTTCTTCCATGACAGCGACGGGAGTTGGGCCTTCACCGGCAGCGGCGGCGACAAGTCCGAGCTGGACAACGAGCCGTCGATCAACGTCCCTTACCTGTACGACTACGCCGGCGCCCCCTGCAAGACGCAGGACACCGTCCGCGCCGCGATGAAGCAGCTCTGGTCGACCCGGCCCGCCGGCATCCCCGGCAACGACGACCTCGGGGCCATGTCCTCCTGGTACGTCTTCTCCGCCCTCGGCATGTATCCCCAGGTCCCCTCCCGCGCCGAACTCGCCCTCGCCTCACCGCTGTTCCCGAGGATCGAGATCGACCGGCCGCACGGCGACGACATCTCCATCCACGCCGAGGGAGCGGCCGCCGACGCCCCGTACATCACCTCGCTGAAGGTCGACGGCCGTACCAGTGAACGGCCTTGGCTTCCGGCATCCCTCGTGCGCGACGGCGGCAGGCTCGACTACACACTCTCCGGTACACCCGACAGGACCTGGGGCAGTGACCCGTCCGACGCGCCGCCCTCCTTCCGCGAGGGCGAGCAGCCGTATCAGATCGGCGTCGGCCCGACCGCGGCGACCATCGCGCCGGGCGGCAGCACGAAGGTCGGCATCCGGGCGCTCTCGATGACCGGAGGAGCCGGACCCGAGGTGCGGTTCACCGTCGACACGCCCGCCGGGATCACGGCAACCCCCGCCAGTGGCACGGTGGTTGACGGCTCCCAGGAGATCACCCTCAGCTCGGCCGCCGACATCGGGCAGGGCTTCTACGACGCCACGGTCACCGTCACCTCCGGCGACACCTCCTACGAGCAACCCGTCGCCCTGACCGTCGCCGCGCCCGGTACCCTCCTCGCCGCCTACGACAACACCGGTGTCTCGGACGACGAGGGCGACCACGACGAGGCCGACTACGACGGCGGCGGCTGGAGCTACTCCCGTCAGGCCCTCGCGGCGGCCGGCCTCACGCCGGGCGGCCACGGGACCGTGGACGGGCTCGGCTTCACCTGGCCCGACTCACCGAGCGCCCGACCGGACAACGTGTCGGCCGACGGGCAGACCATTCAACTCACGTCCCCTGCCCGCACATTGTCCTTCATCGGCAGCGCGGTCAACGGCAACCAGCAGACCCGGGCCACCGTCACCTACACCGACGGCACCACCGACACGATCGACCTCTCCTTCACCGACTGGACCGTGGGCGGAGGCGGCGGCAGCGTCCAGTACGGCAACGAGGTCGTCGCCGGGACGACGTACCGCAATGTCGCGGGCGCCGACAAGGACCCGGTGGCGACGTACGTCTTCGCCACCCGGCCCTTCGAGGCACCGGACGCGAAGAGCATCGCGAGCGTGAGGCTGCCGGAGGACGGCGACCTGCACGTGTTCACCCTCGCCGTGAGCTGAACCCCGACAGCTCGGCCAGCCAGTCGAGTTGGCGTCGTACGTGGACCGCGTCGCCGCCCTCGTGACCGTTGTACGGGTAGCAGTGGATCTCTTTGCGCGGAGCTGTCCCACCGGACAGCTCCGCGTACCGGTTGTACGCGCCGTACGCCCCGCTGGGCGGGCAGACGGTGTCGCGCAGACCGACACCGAAGTGGGCCGGCGCGTGGGCCCGCCGGGCGAAGGAGATGCCCTCCATGTAGGAGAGGGTGCGGTGGGCGGCCGTCTCGGCGCCGCGATGGACGGCGAGAAAGGCGGAGATCTCGCCGTACGGGCTCGCGTCGGTGAGGTCCAGGGCGCGCCGGATGCCACACAGGAAAGGGGCCGTGACCAGGGCCGCCGCCAGATCCGGGACCAGCCCGGCGACGGCCAGGGCGAGTCCGCCGCCCTGGCTGTTGCCGACCGCCGCGACACGGTCGGCGTCCACGCCCGGGAGTGCCCGCACCGCCGCGACCGCGCGCACCGCGTCCGTGATGAGACGGCGGTAGTGGAAGTCGTGCGGGGCGAGCAGGCCGCGGGCCGCCGCACCCGGGCCGCCCGGCGCCGTGCCCGCCTGCGGGTCGGGGGTGTCGCCGCCGCAGCCGTACTGGTCGCCCTGGCCGCGGTTGTCCATGAGCAGATGGGCGTATCCCGCGTTCACCCAGGTCAGCCGCTCATGCGGAAGACCGCGGCCGCGGCCGTAGCCCGCGTACTCCACGACGGCGGGCAGGGGAGCGTCCCTCTCGACTCCCGTGGGGCGGCTGAACCAGGCGCGGATCGGATCGCCGGCGAACCCCCGGAAGGTCACGTCCCAGGTCTCCGTCAGCCGGAGACCGGTCTCCACCGGGATCACCGACAGCAACGGGTCCCACTGTGCGGCCTCCTTGAGCGTCTCCCGCCAGAACTCGCCGAAGTCGGCGGGCTCGCCCGGAAGGCGGCCGGCGGCAGCCAGGCCGGGTCGACACCCTCGGCGAGAACGGGCACGGGAAGTGGCATTCGGCATCCCCAACTCGGCGGCTCAGGACAGCAGTTCGACCTCCGACAACACCGCGTCGCCGTCCAGCACCAGGCGGTACTTCCCGTACGTACCCGCGGACCCCACGGTGAACGCCCGTGTCTGCCGGTCCCACGGGAAGGACTCCCCGGACCGCCGGTCCAGCGTCTTCCAGGTGGTGCCGTCGTCGTCCGAGCCCTGGAGCGTCCAGCCGGTCGGCGCCCTGGTGTGGTCGGTGGACGAAGTGAGCGTGTACTGGAGGCCCTTGACCGGTCCGGAGACCGGCAGGTCCACGCTCGTCACCGTCGCGTCCGTCGCCGAGGTGTTGTCGAACAGTGCCCCGTCACCCTTCAGCACGTCCGCGCGCGGCGTCGGCACCTTGTCGTCCTGGGTGATGGAGACCGGGGCGTCGGTCCTGCCCGTGCCCCACGAGGACGGCTTCGGACCCATGGCGAACTCCAGGACCCCGCCCTTGGAGAGCAGCGAGTGGGGGAGCGAAGTCGACGTCCAGGTACGGCCGTTGACCGTCAGCCCCTGCACGTACACGTTGGTCGCGCTGTTCTCGGGTGCCTTGACGACCAGATCCCGGCCGTTCTCCAGATGGACCGTCGCCTTCTTGAAGAGGGGGGAGCCGACGGCGTACTCGCCGCTGCCCATGACCAGCGGGTAGAAGCCGAGGGCCGAGAACAGGTACCAGCCCGACTGCTCGCCGTTGTCCTCGTCGCCGTGGTAGCCCTGCCCGATCTCGCTGCCGACGTAGAGCCGGGAGAGGATCTCGCGGACCGCCGCCTGGGTCTTCCAGGGTTGTCCGGCCGCGTCGTAGAGGTACGGGATGTGGTGTGCGGGCTGGTTGGACTGTCCGAGCATGCCCATCCGGGTGTCCCGGGCCTCGATCATCTCGTGGATGATGCCGCCGTACGAGCCGGCGAACTGCGGGTCGGCCGTCTCCGGGGTCGCGAAGAACCGGTCGAGCTTCCTCGCCAACGCGGCCCGTCCGCCGTACTCGTTGGCGAGGCCCCTCGTGTCCTGCGGGACCGTGAAGGCGTAGCCCCAGCCGTTGCTCTCGGTGTAGTCGTAGCCCCAGACCCGCGGGTCGTACTTCGAGGCGTCCACGCGCCAGTCGCCCCTGTCGTTGCGGCCCTGGAAGAAGTCGGCCTGCCTGTCGAAGAGTTGGACGTAGTCCTGGGCGCGGTTGAGGAAGTACTCGGACTCGTCCTTGTACCGCTGCTCACCCGTCTTCCGGTACAGCGCCTGGCCCATCCGCGCGATGCCGTAGTCGTTGACGTAGCCGTCCATCGCCCAGGAGAAGCCCTGGTTGGTGGAGGTGGTGGTGTAGCCGAGGAACGGCGAGGTGGCCATTCCCTTGCGGCCCACGCCCGACATCGGCGGCACGACGGTCGCGTTCTTCACGGCCGCGTCGTAGGCCGCCTTCGCGTCGAACTTCACGCCCTTGACGTAGGCGTCCGCGAAGGCCACGTCCGACGAGGTGCCGGTCATCAGGTCCGCGTATCCGGGCGACGACCACCGAGAGGTCCAGCCGCCGTCCTTGTACTGCTGCACGAACCCGTCGACCATGGCACCAGCCTGACTCGGTGTCAGGAGCGAGTACGCCGGCCAGGTGGTCCGATAGGTGTCCCAGAAGCCGTTGTTGACGTACACCTTGCCGTCGACGATCTTCGCCCCCGTGTGGGTCGGGGTGTCGGGACCGGGCATGGGCGAGAAGGGCGAGGCGTACTGGTCCGTGGAACCGACCTTCTCGTACCCGGAGTTGGGGTACAGGTACAGCCGGTACATGCTGGAGTACAGCGTGGTCAGCTGGTCCGGCGTGGCGCCCTCGACCTCCACCTTGCCGAGCAGCCTGTCCCAGGTGCGCTGGGCCCGGTTCCGCACCGTCTCGAAGGACGTGCCGTCCGGGATCTCCTGGCGCAGGTTGTCCTTCGCCTGGTCGACGCTGATGAGGGAGGTGGCCAGGCGCAGGGTCACCGTGTGGTCGTCGCCCGCGTCGAACCGCAGATAGCCCTTGACCCCGCTCGACGAGCCGTCCGTCACGGGCTTGTCGAAGACGCCGTACACGAACAGCCGGGTCGCGCCCGTCGACAGCCCGGACTTGACGTCCGAGTAGCCGGTCACGATCCCGTTCTCCCGGTCGAGGGTGAGCCCCGCCTGCTCCGTCACATTGTCGAAGAGCACGCTCGCGTCTTCGCCGGGATACGTGAAGCGCAGCTCCGCCGCGTGGTCGGTCGGGGCCATCTCGGCCTTGAGCCCGTTGTCGAAACGGACCCCGTAGTAGTACGGCCGCGCGGTCTCGTTCTCGTGCCGGAACGCCAGTTCCCGAGCCTCGCGCCCGGTGTCCGGCGTCCCGGCCGCCGCCGACGGCATCACCTGGAAGGTCTGCCGGTCGCCCATCCAGGGGCTCGGCTCATGACTCGCGCTGAACGCCTGGATCGTCGGCAGGTTGTCGTCGTTGTCGGCGCGCGCGTAGTCGTAGAGCCAGCTCAGCGAGTTCGCGTTCGTCACCGGTGTCCAGAAGTTGAAGCCGTGCGGCAGCGCGGTCGCCGGAAAGTTGTTACCGCGTGAGAAGCCGCCGCTGGAGTTGGTGCCACGGGTGGTGAGCGCGTAGTCGGACAGGTGCGCCTTCGGTTTCTCCGGGGCGGCCCGCCCGAGGGCGATGTCGTCCAGCCAGCCGCGGAACCTCGCCGGGCCCTTCGGGGAGTCGTACCCGACCAGGATCCGGTCGACGGTCTTGCCCGCCGCGACCGACCCGATCCGCGAGACCACGTTGTTCCACTGGTTGACGTAGAGGATCTTGGCCGCGCCCTGGCCCTGCGGCGAGAGCGTGAAGCCGTGCTGGTCGGTGGCGCCGAGGTCGCTCAGATAGGTGCCGTCCGTGAAGGCGAGGTCCACCGAGACGTCGGTGGCGTCGTAGTCCCGGTCGCCGTCCGCCATCTGCGGATAGATCCGGTACGACAGCCGGGTGTCGCGGCCGACGGCCACGTTCACGTCGAAGACCTTGTTGTACGAGTACGCCCGTCCCTCGGCCGTGTGCCGACCGGCGTAGCGCAGGGCTCTCTTTCCGGTGAATCCGGCCGCGGCCTTGGCCGTGGGTGAACCGCTCGGCCCGTGGTCGACCAGGGACAGCATGTCCTCGGGCGCCGGGCCGCCGCTGCCGCCCGTGGAGAGCTGCAGGTCGGCGAGTTGCAGCAGGTCGGCGCCGTGGTTGCCGGTGATGTCGAGCCGGAAGTGCTGGTACTCGGCCGGCTCGGCGAGGTCGTACGACTTCGTCTGGAACCGCTCGGAGAACGACTCGCCGGAGCGGGTGTCGAGGGTCTTCCAGTCCTTGCCGTCGGTGGAGCCCCGAAGGGTCCAGTCCTGGGGGTCGCGCTCCGCCTCGTCGTTCGCCGAGGTGAGCGCGTACGTCACGATCTTCGCCGGCTTGTCGAGGTCGTACTCGACCCAGCCCGTGGGGTGGAAAGTCAGCCATTTTGTGGCGGCCTCGCCGTCGGCGAGATTCTCCTTCACCTCGCCGCCGTCGGCGTTCTCGGCGCTGGCGCGGATGTCGGTGACGTGGTCGTCGACATTGCCCGGGATGCCGCTGCCGAAGCCGCCGTCGACGCCCGAGGCGCGTTGTGTGCCGTCCGGCGCGGTGTCGACCGTGTCGGTCCAGTCCGGCGCCGGATCACCAGCCTCGAACGATGACGCGAACGATGACGCGAGCGATGACGCGAGCGACGGGTCGGCCCTGGTAGCCGCGCCGGGCAGGGCGACCGCCGCCCCCTGCGAGCTCGCCGCCAATGCAAAGGCGGCCGTCACCACGACCGCCGGACCATATCTGTGCCGAGCTCTGTGCCGCATGGACCAGACCCTCCCTGCGCCAAATGGGACAACGTTGTCAATTGGCTGCGCAGAGACCAGTAGTGGGTCAAGTGGCCAGTGATGTCAAGGGTGTTGGGTGAGGCATTCGGGGCCTATGTCGCGGATTTTTCCGGCAAGCGGTACGCCGGGCGCTCATATTTCCGCGAGGTCTCAACTCGGAAAAGACCAATGGCCAACCTTGCATTCGATCTTGCTCCGTTGGCGGGAAGTGGACTATACCTGTCGGCGATTCACACGATCGGTACGACATGATCCACGCATAATGCACGACCCTGCTTGACCTGACCGCGGTGCCCGGAGGAAACCGGTTACCGCCTGAGTCCTGGAGAAGGCGAGGACTTGAGCATGGGATCCACTTCCGCCGAGCACGAGCACGAGAACGAGAACGAGAACGAGAACGGGAAGCACAGCACCGCGGGCGTGGGCCGCCGCGATCTGATCAAGCGGTCGGCCGCGCTCGGACTGATCTCCGTCCCCACGATGAGCTTCCTGTCCGCCTGCGCCAGCAGCGGCGGTGACAGCGGCAGCAAGGCCAAGGCGGGCAAGAAGACCGCCAAGAACCCGCTCGGGGTCAACGAGACCGCGCAGATGGAGTTCGTCCTCTTCGACGGCGGCTTCGGCAAGGAGTACGCCCAGGACGCGGTGAAGATCTACGAGAAGGACTTCCCGAAGGCGAAGGTGAAGTTCTCCGCCACCCAGAAGATCCAGTCCACGCTCCAGCCCCGCTTCAACCAGGGCACCCCGCCGGACCTGATCGACAACTCCGGCGCCGAGCAGATGGACATGGGCGTCCTGGTCGGCAAGAACCAGCTCACCGACCTCACCCCGCTGCTCGACGCCCCGTCCTACGACGACCCGAACAAGAAGGTCCGCGACACGCTGCGCCCCGGCATCGTCGAGATGGGCCAGTTCGACGGCAACCCCGTCTGGATCATGTACTACGCGTACACGGTCTACGGCGTCTGGTACTCGCAGAAGGCGCTGGACTCGCTGGACGCGCAGTACCCGAAGACCTGGGACGAGATGCTCGCCGTGTGCGAGAAGGCCAGGAAGAAGGGCATGGCGGGCTGGACGTACGCGGGCAAGTACCCGTACTACATCCCCTTCTCGCTCTACCCGATGATCGGCAAGGTCGGCGGCCGCGAGGTCCTCGACGCGATCGACAACCTGGAGCCGAACGCCTGGAAGCACCCGGCGGTCAAGGCGTGTTTCGACGCCTACTACGAGCTCTACAAGAAGGGCTACATCCTCAAGGGCACCCCCGGCCTCGACCACATCCAGTCGCAGACCGCGTGGGCCAAGGGCAAGGCGCTGTTCATCCCGAACGGCTCCTGGGTGGAGAACGAGTCGGCGAACGTCATCCCGGCCGACTTCGACCTCGCCGTCTCCGCGCCCACCGGCATCGACTCCTCCGACAAGATGCCCTTCGGCACCATCTGGGCGTCCGGCGGCGAGCCGTTCATCGTGCCGGCCAAGGCGAAGAACGCCGAGGGCGGTATGGAACAGCTGCGCATCATGCTCAGCGAGGCGTCCTCGAAGAACTTCACCAGCAAGGTGAAGTCGCTGACCGCGTACAACGGCGGCACCACGGGTATCTCTCTGACCCCGGGCCTGAAATCCGGTGTGGCGGCGCTGAAGCTGGCGGGAGCCAACGTCCTCAACCCGCGTCTGCAGGACTGGTACGTACAGCTGCAGAAGGAGCAGATCGGTGTGGCGGGCCTCGGCGAGATGATGGCCGGGCGGCTCACCCCGGCGGAGGCCATCAAGAAGATCCAGGGCTTCGCCGACGCGGCCGCGAAGGACACGTCGATCAAGCACTACAAGCACCAGTAAACGGACCGGAGAAGGCATGCAGCACGGCAAGTACCGGTTCATCGTGGGGTTTCTGGCACTGCCCCTGGGACTGTACGCGCTCTTCGTGGTCTGGCCGTTCATCCAGTCGATCTACTACTCGTTCACGGACTGGACCGGCCTGAGCCCCGAATTCAAGATGGTGGGCTTCGACAACTACAAGAGGATGTTCCACGACGAGATCTTCTGGAAGTCGCTGGAGCACAGCCTTCTGTTCGCGCTCGTGCTGCCGCTGGTGACGATCAGTCTGGCGCTTTTCTTCTCCTTCATGATCAATGTGGGCGGACGCAGAAGGAGGGGCGGCCCGGTCGTCTCCGGAGTCCGGGGCTCCTCCTTCTACAAGATCGTCTATTTCTTCCCGCAGGTCCTCTCGATCGCGATCGTCGCCCTGCTGTTCGCGTTCGCGTACAACCCGGACAGCGGCGCCATCAACTCCCTGCTGCGCGGCATCGGTCTGGACAGCGTCCAGCCGCTGTGGCTGGGCGACCCCGGCCTCGCGCTGTGGTGTGTGATGGCGGTGCTCGTGTGGTCCACGGTCGGCTTCTTCGTGGTCCTGTTCTCCGCCGGGATGGCCTCCATCCCGGCGGACCTGTACGAGGCCGCGCTCCTCGACGGGGCGAACCGCGCGACCACCTTCTTCCGCATCACCCTGCCGCTGCTGTGGGACACCGTGCAGTCCGGCTGGGTGTACATGGGCATCCTGGCCCTGGGCGCCGAGTCGTTCGCGGTCGTGCAGATCATGACGACCGGACCGGGCGGCCCCGACTACTCGACCACCGTCATGGTCCTGTACGTCTACCAGAAGGCGTTCCGGGACGGACAGGCCGCCTACGCGACCACCATCGGCGTCGCCCTGCTCTTCGTCACGCTGCTCTTCGCGGCGGTCGTGATGCGGCTGGGCCGGCGCGAGCGGCTGGAGTACTGACCAGATGAAGACGACCGACACCACCGCCCCCGTACCGGCCGAGTCCGGCGCCACCGTCTCCAAGATCGACGTCCCCTCGGCCGCGCCCGTGAAGGAGAAGAAGGAGGGCCGCGTCCTCAACGTCTTCTCCCACGGGATGCTCGTCCTGTGGGCGTTCATGGTGGTCATGCCGCTGCTGTGGGCGGTGATGACGTCCTTCAAGGACGACAGCGCCATCTTCAGCTCGCCCTGGGCGCTGCCGGACAAGCTGCACTTCGACAACTGGGCGCGGGCCTGGACCGACGCCAACATGAGCGACTACTTCCTCAACACCATTCTGGTGGTGGGCGGTTCGCTCATCGGCACCCTGGTCCTCGGCTCGATGGCGGCCTATGTGCTGGCCCGCTTCGACTTCCCCGGAAACCGTTTCATCTACTTTCTGTTCATCGGCGGCATGAGCTTCCCGATCATGCTGGCGCTGGTTCCGTTGTTCTACGTCGTGAACAACATGGGCCTGCTGAACACCATCCACGGGCTGATCCTGGTCTACATCGCCTATTCGCTGCCGTTCACGGTGTTCTTCCTCACCGCGTTCTTCCGCACGCTGCCGACCTCGGTGGCGGAGGCGGCCTTCGTCGACGGGGCCTCGCACACCCGGACCTTCTTCCAGATCATGCTGCCGATGGCCAAGCCCGGCCTGATCAGCGTGGGGATCTTCAACTTCCTGGGGCAGTGGAACCAGTACATGCTGCCCACGGTCCTCAACACCGACCCCGACAAGCGGGTCCTCACCCAGGGCCTGGTGCAGCTCGCGGCCAGCCAGGGCTACAAGGGCGACTGGTCGGGGCTCTTCGCGGGCCTGGTGATGGCGATGCTGCCGGTGCTGGCGGCGTACATCGTCTTCCAGCGGCAGGTGGTCCAGGGACTCACCGCGGGGGCGCTCAAGTAACGACCGCACGCCCGGCTCGCGCGCCGTTCCCGCCCGGCTCGGGGACGGCGCGCAAGCATGTGTGTGCGGTGTGCAGACACCTGGATCCGGTTCAACCTCTTGACGGGAGGTGACCCGAACGGCTCAGCTTAGAGTTCACTAGTTGGACATATACGGGGCCTCATCGAAGCGGTCCCGCGCGCAGGAGGTCGTCGTGGAGACTCCGGGGTCGCAGTCGTCACTGCACAGAGCCAACCTGGAGCGGGTCGTACGGGCCGTCCGGCTGGCCGGGTCACTCACGCAAGCGGAGATCGCCAGAACCACCGGGCTGTCCGCCGCCACGGTCTCCAACATCGTCCGCGAGCTCAAGGACGGCGGAACGGTCGAGGTCACGCCCACGTCGGCGGGTGGCCGCAGGGCCCGCGCGGTCTCGCTGAGCGGGGACGCCGGCATCGTCGTCGGCGTCGACTTCGGCCATACGCACCTTCGGGTCGCGGTCGGGAACCTGGCCCACCAGGTGCTGGCCGAGGAGTCCGAGCCGCTGGACGTGGACGCCTCCGCGCCACAGGGCTTCGACCGGGCGGAGGAGCTGGTCAATCGCCTGATCAGCGCAACGGGCATCGACAGATCGAAGGTCGCCGGAATAGGGCTCGGCGTACCCGGTCCGATCGACCTGGAGTCCGGCAGCCTCGGCTCGTCCGCGATCCTGCCCGGCTGGATCGGCACCAGGCCCGCCGAGGAGCTGCGGGGGCGGCTCGGCGTGCCCGTGCACGTGGACAACGACGCCAACCTCGGCGCCCTCGGTGAGCTGGTGTGGGGCAGCGGCAGAGGCGTCCGTGATCTTGCTTACATCAAGGTCGCCAGCGGTGTCGGCGCCGGTCTGGTGATCAACGGGAAGATCTACCGCGGCCCAGGTGGCACAGCGGGAGAAATCGGTCATATTACTCTTGATGAATCCGGTCCTGTATGCCGCTGTGGAAACCGCGGCTGCCTGGAGACCTTCGCGGCCGCGCGCTATGTGCTGCCGCTCCTCCAGTCCAGTCACGGTACCGACCTGACGATGGAAGGCGTCGTGCGGCTGGCCAGGGACGGAGACCCGGGCTGTCGTCGGGTGATCGCCGACGTCGGCCGCCACATCGGTTCAGGAGTCGCCAATCTCTGCAACCTGCTGAACCCGAGCCGCGTGGTCCTCGGCGGTGATCTCGCCGAGGCCGGTGAGCTGGTGCTCGGGCCTATCAGAGAGTCCGTCGGCCGCTACGCGATCCCCAGCGCGGCGCGTCAACTGTCCGTTCTCCCGGGGGCACTTGGGGGCCGTGCGGAGGTGCTCGGAGCGCTCGCTCTCGCGCTGAGCGAGATGGGTGATTCGACCCTTTTGGACGGCTCCTTGACGACAGCTACACCTGCCTTCACTTAGAGAACGCATGACGTCGTTGCCATCTCGTTAAGTATTTACTTCTTGACGTCGCACGTGCGGCCGAGTTGACTTCCAGCCACCTCGGCCGCAGCGTTGCGGCCCTGTCAGGGAGGCACCCCCAAATGAACGCAACGATGCGTAGAGTCGTCGTCGGTACCGTGGCGGCATCGATGGCCGTCACGTTGGCCGCCTGTGGCAAGGCCGGCGACAAGAAGAGCTCGGACAACAGCTCTTCCAGCAGCAGTGGCTCGAAGACCGGCTCCATCGGTCTGCTGCTCCCCGACAGCGTGACCACGCGCTACGAGAAGTTCGACAAGCCGTACTTCGAGGCCAAGGTCAAGGAGCTCTGCTCCGGCTGCGACGTCCAGTACGCCAACGCCAACGCCAACGCGACCACGCAGGCCCAGCAGGTCAGCACGATGATCACCAAGGGTGTCAAGGTGATCGTCATCAGCGCCCAGGACTCGGCCGCGATCAAGTCCTCCATCCAGCAGGCGGTCAACAAGGGCATCAAGGTCATCGCCTACGACCGCCTCGCCCAGGGCCCGGTCTCCGCCTACGTCTCCTTCGACAACGTCAAGGTCGGCGAGCTGCAGGGCCAGGCCCTGCTGACCGCGCTCGGCTCCAAGGCGACCAAGTCGTCGAAGGTCGTCATGATCAACGGTGACGACAACGACCCGAACGCCGCGCAGTTCAAGAAGGGCGCCCACAGCGTCCTCGACGGCAAGGTCAACATCGCCTACGAGCAGTCCGGCCTCTGGAAGGACACCGTCGCCGCCCAGAAGATGTCCGCGGCGATCACCCAGCTCGGTGCCAAGAACATCGCGGGCGTCTACTCCGCCAACGACGGCATGGCCGGCGGTATCGCCACCACGCTGAAGGGCGCCGGCATCTCCGGTATCCCGCTGACGGGTCAGGACGCCGAGCTCGCCGCCATCCAGCGGATCGTCGCGGGCACCCAGTCCGCCACGGTCTACAAGGCCTTCAAGCCGGAGGCCGAGGCGGCCGCCACGCTCGCCGTGGACCTGCTCCAGGGCAAGAGCATCTCGTCCCTGGCGACCAGCACCCAGACCAGCGGCTCCGGCGACAAGGTGCCCTCGCAGCTGCTGATCCCGGTGTCGGTCACCAAGGCCAACATCAAGGACACGGTGGTCAAGGACGGGCTCTACACCGTCGCCCAGATCTGCACCGCCCAGTACGCGTCGGCCTGCAAGGCGGCCGGCCTCCAGTAGCCCTCCCGAGTGGGCGCGCTCACGGCGAGCGTGCCCACTCCCGAGCCGCTGAAGCAAGGGCCGCCCCGCGGCGGCCCCCGCGAACCCCGCCGACGCCCGCACCGGCCTTCATACCCCGCTGCCGGGACGGGCGTCGGACGGAACCGTTGCCAACGGCAGCGGATTCGCGCATGTTCATCCTGTAAACCTCGTGCGTTCGCGCACGTCGCTCCGCGCATTACCCCGAGCGCGGCATCCCCGCCGGTCAGGCGGCGAAGGAGATGGTTCACGTGTCCGCTACGCCCGTGCTGGCGTTGCGCGGAGTCTCCAAACGATTCGGTGCGGTCCAGGCCCTCACCGATGTCGATCTGGAGGTCCACGCCGGAGAAGTCGTCGCCCTGGTCGGCGACAACGGCGCAGGGAAGTCGACCCTGGTCAAGACGATCGCCGGTGTCCACCCCATCGATGAGGGCGTCATCGAGTGGAGCGGCAACCCGGTCAGCATCAACAGGCCGCACGACGCCCAGGGACTCGGCGTCGCGACGGTCTACCAGGACCTCGCCCTGTGCGACAACCTCGACGTGGTCGGCAACCTCTTCCTCGGCCGCGAGCTGCTGCGCCGGGGAGTCATCGACGAGGTGTCGATGGAGAAGCAGTCCCGCGACCTGCTGAGCACGCTCTCCATCCGCATCCCGAGCGTGCGCATCCCGATCGCGAGCCTGTCCGGTGGCCAGCGCCAGGTCGTCGCGATCGCCCGCGCCCTGATCGGCGACCCCAAGCTCGTCATCCTCGACGAGCCGACCGCCGCCCTCGGCGTCGAGCAGACCGCCCAGGTCCTCGACCTGGTCGAGCGGCTGCGCGAGCGGAACCTCGCCGTCATCCTGATCAGCCACAACATGGCCGACGTGAAGGCGGTCGCGGACACCGTCGCGGTGCTGCGCCTGGGCAAGAACAACGGTTCCTTCCCGGTGAAGACCACCAGCCACGAAGAGATCATCGCCGCGATCACCGGTGCCACGGACAACGCCGTGACCCGTCGTGCGGGGCGTCGCAGCACGGAGGCGGCAAAGTGAGCGACACGTCCAACACCGTGAGCAAAGAAGAGCCCGAGCTGGAACACCAGAACACCGTGGCTCCCGCCGACGACCCCACGGCCGCGCCCGTCAGCGTCGTCGACCCGCGCCTGCTGGTGCGGGAGGAGGGCTTCAAGGGCTACCTCACCGAGTTCAAGCGCAAGGTGAAGGGCGGCGAGCTGGGCTCGCTGCCGGTCGTCGTCGGCCTGATCGTCATCTGGACGATCTTCCAGCTGCAGAACGATCGTTTCCTCAGCGCCGACAACCTCTCCAACATCACGTACTTCATGTCGGCCACCGGCATGCTCGCCATCGGCCTGGTGTTCGTGCTGCTGCTGGGCGAGATCGACCTGTCCGTCGGCTCGGTCAGCGGTCTGGCCTCGACGCTGTTCGCCGTGTTCGTGGTCACCCACGGACTCAACCCATGGCTCGGCCTGGTCCTGGCGATCCTGATCGGCATCGGCATCGGCGCCCTGCACGGCTGGATCTTCGCGAAGATCGGCGTACCGGCGTTCGTCGTCACCCTGGCCGGCTTCCTCGGCTGGAACGGTCTGATGCTGTGGCTGCTGGGCTCCAGCGGCACCATCAACATCCCGTCCGACTCCGGCCCGGTGCACCTGCTCGGCCAGAGCTCCTTCTTCATGGACCAGGCCATCATCGGCGCCTACCTGCTGGCCGGCCTCGGGGTGCTGTCCCTGCTCGTGGGCTCGTTCATGGACCAGAAGCGCCGCAAGGCGGCCGGGGTGCCGTTCCGGCCCACCAGCGAGATCCTGCTGCGGGTCATCGCGCTCGGCGTCGCGTCCTTCGCCGCCGCGGCCGTGCTGAACAACGCCTCCGGTGTCTCGAACGCCCTGGTGATCTTCCTCGCCGCGCTGGTGATCGTCGACTTCGTGCTGCGTCGCACCACGTACGGCCGCAAGATCTTCGCGGTCGGCGGCGGCATCGAGGCGGCCCGCCGTGCCGGTATCAGCGTGCCGATGATCCGGATCACCGTGTTCGCCATCTCCGGCGGCTTCGCGGCCATCGGCGGCATGTTCTTCGCCGGCCAGACGGCCAGCGCCACGCTGAACGCCGGTGGCGGCAACACGCTGATGCTGGCCATCGCGGCGGCGGTCATCGGTGGTACGTCGCTGTTCGGCGGCCGGGGCTCGGTGTGGTCCGCGCTCCTCGGCATGCTGGTCATCCAGTCGATCCAGACCGGACTCGACCTGCTCAACATGAACACGTCGATCCAGTACATGATCACCGGCGCGGTCCTGCTGGGCGCGGTCGTCATCGACTCCGTCTCGCGCAGGAGCCAGAAGGCCGCCGGCCGCGCGTGACCCCACTGTGAACCCTGTGCCCGGTACCGACGGCGGTACCGGGCACAGTCATGTCACAGCCCCTGTCATAGCCGGGCCGGATCCTGGGTACAGCCGATCGCGTGACCTACGACGCACCGCCCGGCCGCCGTCCGCAAAGGCGGAACATTAGACTCGACAAGCCCGGCAACAGCTCGATCAGCTTTTACTGCAAGGAGGCACGGGTGCCGCTGCTGACCCGCATCAGGGGACCGCGCGATCTGGACCGGCTCAGCCTGGAGGAGCTGGACCAGCTGGCAGAGGAGATCCGGACCTTCCTCGTCGACGCCGTCTCCAAGACCGGCGGCCACCTGGGCCCGAACCTGGGTGTGGTCGAGCTGACCATCGCGCTGCACCGGGTGTTCGACTCGCCGAAGGACAAGGTGCTCTGGGACACCGGTCACCAGTCCTACGTGCACAAGCTGCTCACCGGCCGGCAGGACTTCTCCAGGCTGAAGATGAAGGGCGGCCTGTCCGGCTACCCCTCGCAGGCCGAGTCCGAGCACGACGTCATCGAGAACAGCCACGCCTCGACGGTCCTCGGCTGGGCCGACGGGCTCGCGAAGGCCAACCAGATCCTCCGACGAGACGACCACGTGGTCGCCGTGATCGGCGACGGCGCGCTCACCGGCGGCATGGCCTGGGAGGCCCTCAACAACATCGCCGACGCCAAGGACCGGCCCCTGGTCATCGTCGTCAACGACAACGAGCGGTCGTACGCCCCGACGATCGGCGGCCTCGCCAACCACCTCGCCACGCTCCGCACGACCGACGGGTACGAGCGTTTCCTGGCCCGTGGCAAGGACCTGCTGGAGCGCACCCCCGTGGTCGGCAAGCCGCTCTACGAGACCCTCCACGGGGCCAAGAAGGGCCTCAAGGACTTCATCGCGCCGCAGGGCATGTTCGAGGACCTGGGGCTCAAGTACGTCGGTCCGATCGACGGCCACGACATCGAGGCCCTGGAGTCCGCGCTCGCCCGCGCCAAGCGCTTCGGCGGCCCGGTGATCGTCCACTGCCTCACCGAGAAGGGCCGCGGCTACCAGCCCGCCCTCCAGGACGAGGCCGACCGCTTCCACGGCATCGGGCCCATCCACCCCGACACCGGCCTGCCGGTCAAGGCCTCCGGCGCCGACTGGACCTCCGTCTTCGGCGACGAGATGGTCGAACTCGGCAAGGAGCGCGGGGACATCGTCGCGATCACCGCGGCCATGCTCCAGCCGGTCGGCCTGAAGAAGTTCGCGGACACCTTCCCGGACCGGATCTACGACGTCGGCATCGCCGAACAGCACGGCGCCGTGTCCGCCGCGGGCCTCGCCACCGGCGGACTGCACCCCGTCTTCGCCGTCTACGCCACCTTCCTCAACCGCGCCTTCGACCAGGTCCTCATGGACGTGGCCCTGCACAAGTGCGGCGTGACGTTCGTGCTCGACCGGGCCGGTGTGACCGGCACCGACGGCGCCTCCCACAACGGCATGTGGGACATGTCGATCCTCCAGGTCGTGCCGGGGCTCAGGCTCGCCGCGCCGCGCGACGCCGACCAGGTGCGGGCGCAGCTGCGCGAGGCAGTCCAGGTGAAGGACGCGCCGACCGTGGTGCGCTTCTCCAAGGGCGCCGTCGGCCCCGCCGTACCGGCCGTCGGACGGGTCGGCGGCATGGACGTGCTGCGCGAGCCGGGCACGGACAGCCCGGACGTGCTCCTCGTCTCCGTCGGCGCCCTCGCGCCGATGTGCCTGGAGATCGCCGCCCTCCTCGACCAGCAGGGCATCACCACGACCGTCGTCGACCCGCGCTGGGTCAAGCCGGTCGACGAGGCCATGGCCCCGCTCGCCGAGCGGCACCGCGTGGTCGTCACCGTCGAGGACAACTCCCGGGTCGGCGGCGTCGGCTCGGCCGTCGCCCAGGCCCTGAGGGACGCGGGCGTCGACGTACCGCTGCGCGACTTCGGCATCCCGCCGCGCTTCCTCGACCACGCCTCCCGCGCCGAGGTGCTGGCGGAGATCGGGCTCACCGCCCCCGACATCGCCCGCCAGGTCACCGGCCTGGTCTCCAAGCTGGACGGCCGGTTCGACGGTACGGCCGCCGAGGTCGAGCCCGCCCGGGACTGACGCCGCCGAAAGGACCCCTTCCGCCACCACGACGGGTGGTGGAAGGGGTCCTTTCGCGTGAATCCCCCCGCGCCGGGGCATACGGACTGGGCCCCCTCTCGATCATGTCGGGGACGACGCAGCGTGGGAGGTACGCCCGTGAGCAGCACCCTCTTCAGGACGAAGAACATCGAGCGGTCCATCCAGGACACCGAGGAGCCGGAGCACGCCCTCCGAAAATCCCTGTCGGCGCTCGACCTGACGGTCTTCGGCGTCGGTGTCATCATCGGCACCGGCATCTTCGTGCTGACCGGCACGGCCGCGAAGAACACCGCCGGGCCCGCGGTCTCCCTCTCCTTCGTCGTCGCCGGGGTCGTCTGCGCCCTGGCCGCCCTCTGCTACGCCGAGTTCGCCTCCACGGTCCCGGTCGCGGGCTCCGCGTACACCTTCTCGTACGCCTCCCTCGGTGAACTCCCCGCGTGGATCATCGGCTGGGACCTGGTCCTCGAACTGGCCCTGGGCACCGCGGTGGTGGCCGTCGGCTGGTCCGGCTACATCCACTCGCTGCTCGACAACGCGGGCTGGCACCTGCCCGAGGCGCTCAGCGGCCGCGACGGCGCGCACGGCTTCGGCTTCGACATCCTCGCCGCCGCGCTGGTCCTCCTCCTCACGGCCGTCCTCGTCGTCGGCATGAAGCTCTCCGCGCGGGTCACCACGGTCGTCGTCGCCGTGAAGGTGGCCGTCGTCCTGGTCGTCATCATCGCGGGCGCGTTCTTCGTCAAGAGCGGCAACTACGACCCGTTCATCCCGAAGGAACAGCCCGTCTCGGCCGGCAGCGACCTCAAGGCCCCGCTGATCCAGCTGATGTTCGGCTGGGCGCCGTCCGACTTCGGCGTCATGGGCGTCTTCACCGCCGCGTCCGTCGTCTTCTTCGCCTTCATCGGCTTCGACGTCGTCGCCACGGCCGCCGAGGAGACCCGCAACCCCCAGCGGGACGTGCCGCGCGGCATCATCGGCTCACTGATCATCTGTACGACGCTGTACGTCGCCGTGTCGATCGTGGTGACCGGTATGCAGAAGTACAGCAGGCTGTCGGTGGACGCCCCGCTGGCCGACGCCTTCAAGGCCACCGGTCACCCGTGGTTCGCGGGCCTGATCAGCTTCGGCGCGGCGGTCGGCCTCACCACGGTCTGCATGATCCTGCTCCTGGGCCAGTCCCGGGTCTTCTTCGCGATGAGCCGGGACGGCCTGCTGCCCCGCTTCTTCTCCCGCACCCACCCGAAGTTCCGCACCCCGTACCGCCCGACGATCCTCCTCGGCGTCGTCATCGCCGTGGTCGCGGGCTTCACCAGCCTCAGCGAACTCGCCGAACTGGTGAACATCGGCACGCTGTTCGCCTTCATCGTGGTCGCGATCAGCGTCATCATCCTCCGCCGCACCCGCCCGGACCTGGAGCGCTCCTTCCGCGCCCCGCTGGTCCCCGTCCTCCCCGTCCTCTCGGTCCTGGCCTCTCTCTGGCTGATGCTCAACCTCCCCGCCGAGACCTGGCTCCGCTTCGCCATCTGGATGCTCATCGGCTTCGCGGTGTACTTCCTGTACGGCCGCACACACAGCCGACTGGCCCTGGGCGAGGGCAGGAACGAGAGCGCGGCGGCAGGCCGCTGAACCGAGCGGCCTCGGCGCGGGCGAGCGCCCCCCGGACGACCGCCGCGCCGCGTACCGCTACGGCCGGACGGTACGCGGCCCCGCCACCGACGCCCCCAACTCCTGCACCCTGCGCCGAAGTTCCCGGTCCGCGGTGATCACCAGCACGGACCGCCCCTCGTCCACCGCCCCCGCCACCAGCTCCACCATCCGGTCGTCACCGCTCCCCTGCGCAGACTCCACCCGCACCCCCGGCACCGTCTCCACCCCGCGCGCGGCCCCCTCCACCACCAGCACGATCTCCACGGGCCCGGCCTGCCCCGGCACCCCGTCCGCGGCCAGCCGGTCCCGCAGCCGTTCGGCGGCGCCCCGCCGGTCCCGCCACCACCCGTCGGGCACCGACCCGACGACATTCGCGGCGTCGACGATCACCAGCAGCGGCTCACTGTCACCCATGCGGCAAGGTTCCCACAGCCACCGAGGCGCACCCCGCCCCCTCAGTCCCCGGCCTTCTCCTCGAAGCTCGCGAAGTACGCCGCCGCCATGTCCTCGTCCCCGTGCCCCTGCGCCGCCGCCCGTTCGAACCGCGCGGCGCTCGCCTCGGCCACGTCCAGGCGTACGCCGTTGCGGGTGCCGGCCTCGACGATGAGGCGGGCGTCCTTGGCGGCCGTGGTCACGGCGAACTGGGCGGGGGAGAGCCGGTCCTCCAGGACGAGGGCGGACTTGGCCTTCAGATAGCCCATGTCGAGCGGGCCCCCGGCGATGAGGTCGAAGAAGTTCCGCGGGTCGACGGAGAGCGCCTTGGACAGGGCCAGCACCTCACCCGTCGCGGCCGTCACGGCGAGCACCCAGCTGTTGGCCACCAGCTTCAGCCGCGACGCACTCCCCGCCCCGCCGTCCTCACCGGTCCACACCGTGCGCGCGCCGACCGCGTCGAAGACCGGCTCCACCAGCGCCCGCCCCTCGACCGGCCCCGCCGCCAGGACCGTCAGCTGTCCGGCCTCCGCCGGCTGACGCGTGCCGAGCACGGGGGCGTCGTAGAAGACCAGGCCGTGCTCGGCGGCGAAGGCCGCGAGGTCGGTGATCGCCTCGACGCCCGCCGTGGTCGACTGGACCCAGGCGGCGCCGGAGCGCAGCGCGGGGGCGGCCTCGCGCATGACGTCCAGGGCGGCCGGGCCGTCGTAGAGGATGGTGAGGACCACATCGGCGCCCTGGACGGCCTCGGCGGGGCTGTCGGCGACGTACGCGCCGTCGGCCGCCAGCGGCTCCGCCTTCGCGCGGGTGCGGTTCCAGACGCGGACGGTGTGTCCGGCGCGGGCGAGGTTGCGGGCCATCGCGGCGCCCATGATGCCGGTGCCGAGGACGCTCACCGTGTGCTGGTCGGCCATGAGGTCGTTCCTTCCGCTCGATGTCTGATGTGGGGGAGGGGAAAGGGTGTCGGGGAACAGCCTGCCCGCTCGCGGTCCGACCGTGCACACGGCCACGCGGGGCCCGAGCCACGGTCGGTGCACCCGCCCGCTTAAAGTGAACTGGTGAACGGCGACTGGCTCATCCGCGGCCGAGACGGCCGGCTCAGTGTGTACCTGCCGACGGACGACGCCCTCCTGTGCAGGGCGGAACGAACACCGGGCGGCGCCTGGACGCCCGCCCGCAAGGTCGGCGGGGAGCAGAAGCTCAAGTCGATCCCCGCAGTCGGCCGGGGCGACGACTGCTACGCCCATCTGGTCTCCTGGCGGCCCACCGTCGCCGACGAGGCCGGCCTGGTGCACTCCACCCACTTCCGGCCCCGGCTCGCCGCCCTCGACTGGGCGTCGATCGGGCACCCCGACAAGAAGGGCTCCGTCACCGGGCCGCCGGCCGTCGCGGTCGACGCCCAGGGGCGCGCCCATGTCTTCGTCCGCAACAAGGGCGGCGGCCTGAGCATGGCCGCGCAGCGCGAGAAGGGCGGCTGGGAGCCGTGGCGGGACCTCAAGGGGCGTGACGTGCAAGGGGAGTTGGCGGCGGTGACCGGGGAGTCCGGGCGGGTGGAGGTGTACGCGGCCGTCGCCGGCGGCATCCTGCACTGGCGCCAGGAGGAGCCCGGCGGGCAGCCGACGCTGGAGGAGGCGATGGAGGCGCCGGTCCGCCCGGACAGCCTGTACGCCCTGGCCACCTCGCCCGACGCCACCACCCTCTTCTACACCGACGACTCGGGGGACCTGTGCGCCTGGCGGCCGGGCGCCAAGCCCGTCGCCCTCCTCGCCTCCGCCGGACCCGGCCCGGTCTGCGCCGTGCGCTGCGAACTCGACGGCCATGACTGCACCTTGCTCGCCCAGCGGTCGTCGAGCGGGCGGGTGGCCTTCGCCGCGTATCCCACCGAACAGGAGTCGGCGGGTGCCTGGTGGACCGAGTCCGGACCCCGACTTCCCGTGGACGCCGGGGTGTCACTGGCGGTCGACGAGCAAGGGCGGGTGGTGGCCGCGACCTTGTCCCCGTCGACCGGTCAACTCCTTCTCACCCGACGCAAGGACGAGCCCGGACTGGCGCTGGAGGCGTGGCGGGAGGTCTGAGTGCACGCTCTGACCGTCACCGCCGTCATTCCCGTCGCCACCGGAGCGACCGCCACGGGGTCCGTCAGGAACCCCCGCCCCTGGCCGGGGACTTCTTCGCCGACTCCGGGATCGTGGTGTCGTCGCGGATCGCCTTCCACAGCGTGGAGTCCTGCGGCTGCACGGGTACGACCCGGTTCGGGTCGATCTTGTCGTATGCGACCGGGAGCATGATCGTCTCCATGCTCGACGGGTCGACACCGTTCAGGCTGCGGCCGAACTCCGCGAGCCTGGTCAGTGAGGCGAGGCCCGAGTCGGTGGTGAGGGCGGCCGTCAGGGTGTCGGCGATCTTGTACGTCTTGGTGGGGCTGCCCAGCAGGTCCTGCTTCTTGATCTCGCTCAACAGGTCGAGCATGAACTGCTGTTGGAGGCCTATCCGGCCCAGGTCGCTGCCGTCGCCTATGCCGTGCCGGGTGCGCACGAACTGCAGCGACTGGGTGCCGTCGAGCCTGTGGGTGCCCTTGGTGATGTTCAGGCCGCTGTTCCTGTCGTGGATGTCCTGGTCGACGGTGACGGTCACCCCGCCGATCGCGTCCACGAGGTCCTTGAAGCCGGCGAAGTCGATCTCGACGTAGTGGTCCATGCGGACCCCGGACATCTGCTCCACGGTCTTCACCACGCAGGCCGGACCTACCTGGGAGTACACGGAGTTGAACATCACGCGCCTGGCCGAGGGGACCGTGGAGCCGTCCGACCTGGTGCACTCGGGCCGGGTGACGAGGGTGTCGCGCGGGATGTTCACGGCGACGGCCCTCGTACGGCCCTCGGGTATGTGCACCACCATCGCGGTGTCCGAGCGGGCGCCGGCGACGTCCGGGTCGGCCACCAGCTTCCCGTTGGCGCCGGCCCGCGAGTCGGAGCCCAGGATCAGGATGTTCTGCCCCGAGGTGGGCAGCTTCTGGGGCCGGTTGTCACCGATCGCCTTGTCGATGTCGACGCCCTTGATGTTTCCGTCGAGATCGCTGTAGAGCCAGTAGCCGGTACCGGCACCGGCCACCACGAGGACGGCCAGCGAGATCAGGGTCCACTTCAGCACACGGCGCCTGCGGCGCGGCTGCCGAGGCTCCGAGGCGCGGTGGTGCGGTCTGCTCGTCTCGGCGGCTGGGGTCGTCATGCGGGTCGGTGTCCTCGTCTGTCGTGCGGCATCGGGGCGGCGCGGGCGTATGGGAGACCAGCGACCCGGTCCGGGCCTTGTACGGCAGTGATCCACGGACCCCGGGGAGTGTATGCCGTGTGCACATCATGTGAGAATTCCAGCTCCCCGCAACCAAGTCGGGCATGTCTTGCCGAGTCCGTGATGCAGACGCGGACCCGTCGCCGCCTTCGGCGAACCGGAGTGAGGGAACCGGAGAAAGCAAAGAGGGCCTCCGCCCGTCGGCGGAGGCCCTCTTCGGCTGTGTTCGGCTGTGTTCGGGTGTGCTCGGGTGTGTTCGGGTGTTACGCCGGGACCGACGCCACGCCCGGAGCCAGGAACTTCTTGCCGTTCACGCGCTCGGAGACACCCTCGCGGTCCAGGTACGGCGTGATGCCGCCCAGGTGGAAGGGCCAGCCGGCGCCCGTGATCAGGCAGAGGTCGATGTCCTGCGCCTCGGCGACGACACCCTCGTCGAGCATGAGCCCGATCTCCTGGGCGATGGCGTCCAGGACGCGCTCACGGACCTGCTCCTCGGACAGGACGACATCGCCCTGCTTGAGCAGTGCGGCGACCTCCGGGTCCAGCTCCGGCTTGCCGGAGTCGTAGACGTAGAAGCCGCGCTTGCCCGCCTTGACGACGGCCGTGAGGTTCGGGGAGACCGTGAAGCGGTCCGGGAAGGCCCGGTTGAGGGTCTCCGAGACGTGCAGACCGATCGCGGGGCCGACCAGCTCCAGGAGCACCAGCGGGGACATCGGCAGACCGAGCGGCTCGACGGCCTTCTCCGCGACCTCGACCGGCGTGCCCTCGTCGATGACGTTCTGGATCTCGCCCATGAAGCGGGTGAGGATGCGGTTCACGACGAACGCCGGGGCGTCCTTCACCAGAACCGCGGTCTTCTTCAGCTTCTTGGCGACGGCGAAGGCCGTGGCCAGCGAGGCGTCGTCGGTCTGCTCGCCGCGGACGATCTCCAGGAGCGGCAGGACCGCGACCGGGTTGAAGAAGTGGAAGCCCACGACCCGCTCGGGGTTCTTCAGCTTCGACGCCATCTCGGAGACGGACAGCGAGGAGGTGTTGGTGGCGAGGATCGCGTGCGCCGGGGCGACCGCCTCGACCTCGGCGAACACCTGCTGCTTGACGCCGATCTCCTCGAACACGGCCTCGATGATGAAGTCCGCGTCCGCGAAGCCCTCGGCCTTGTCCAGCACACCGGTGACCAGCGCCTTGAGGCGGTTGGCCTTGTCCTGGTTGATACGGCCCTTGCCGAGCAGCTTGTCGATCTCGGCGTGGACGTAGCCCACACCCTTGTCGATGCGCTCCTGGTCGATGTCGGTCAGCACGACCGGCACTTCCAGGCGGCGCAGGAAGAGCAGCGCGAGCTGGGAGGCCATCAGGCCCGCACCGACGACGCCGACCTTGGTGACCGGTCGCGCCAGGTTCTTGTCCGGGGCACCCGCCGGGCGCTTGCCGCGCTTCTGCACCAGGTTGAACGCGTAGATGCCGGCGCGCAGTTCGCCACCCATGATCAGGTCGGCGAGGGCCTGGTCCTCGGCGTCGTAGCCCTGCTGCAGGTCGCCGTTCTTGACGGCGGCGATGATGTCCAGGGCGCGGTAGGCGGCCGGAGCGGCGCCGTGCACCTTGCTGTCCGCGATGAAGCGGCCCTTGGCGACGGCCTGGTCCCAGGCCTCACCGCGGTCGATCACCGGGCGCTCGACCTCGATCTCGCCCTTGAGGACGTTCGCGGTCCAGGTCAGCGACTGCTCCAGGAAGTCCGCGCCCTCGAAGATCGCGTCGGCGATCCCGAGGTCGAAGACCTGCTGCCCCTTGAGCTGCTTGTTCTGGCTGAGGCTGTTCTCGATGATCACCGAGACGGCCTTGTCGGCACCGATCAGGTTCGGCAGCAGCGCGCAGCCGCCCCAGCCGGGGACCAGACCGAGGAAGACCTCGGGCAGCGAGAACGCCGGGATCGCCTTGGAGACGGTCCGGTAGGAGCAGTGCAGACCGACCTCGACGCCACCGCCCATCGCGGCACCGTTGTAGTACGCGAAGGTCGGCACCGCGAGGCCGCCGAGGCGCTTGAAGACCTCGTGGCCGCCCTTGCCGATGGCGAGCGCGTCCTTGTGCTCCTTGAGCAGCTCGACGCCCTTGAGGTCGGCGCCGACCGCGAAGATGAACGGCTTGCCGGTGATACCGACACCGACGATCTCGCCGGCCGCGGCCTCCTTCTCCACCTGGTCGATGGCGGTGTTGAGGTTCGCCAGCGAGGCCGGGCCGAAGGTGGTCGGCTTGGTGTGGTCGAGACCGTTGTCCAGCGTGATCAGGGCGAAGCGCCCGGCGCCGAACGGCAGGTCGAGGTGGCGTACGTGCGCCGACGTCACGACCTCGTCGGGGAACAGCTCGGCCGCGCCCTTGAGGAGTTCGGTGGTGCTCACTTGTCGCCTCCGGCGTCCTTGTGGTTCGGGTTCTCCCAGATCACCGTGGCGCCCATGCCGAAGCCGACGCACATGGTGGTGAGGCCGTAGCGGACCTCCGGCTGCTCCTCGAACTGGCGGGCCAGCTGCGTCATCAGACGCACACCCGACGAGGCCAGCGGGTGGCCGTAGGCGATGGCGCCGCCGTACTGGTTGACGCGCGCGTCGTCGTCGGCGATGCCGTAGTGCTCCAGGAAGGCGAGCACCTGGACCGCGAAGGCCTCGTTGATCTCGAAGAGGTTGATGTCGTCGATCGACAGGCCCGCCTTGGCGAGGGCCTTCTCGGTCGCCGGGATCGGGCCGTAGCCCATGACCTCCGGCTCGACGCCCGCGAAGGCGTACGAGACCAGGCGCATCTTGACCGGCAGGTTGTTCTCGCGGGCGAAGTCCTCGGACGCGATGATCGAGGCGGTCGCACCGTCGTTCAGACCCGCGGCGTTGCCGGCCGTGACGCGGCCGTGCACACGGAACGGCGTCTTCAGGCCCTGGAGGTTCTCCAGGGTGGTGCCCGGGCGCATCGGCTCGTCGGCGGTGACCAGGCCCCAGCCGGTCTCGCCGGCCTCGGGGTTGGTGCGCCGCACCGAGATCGGCACCAGGTCCTGCTGGATCTTGCCGTTGGCGTACGCCTTGGCGGCCTTCTCCTGCGAGCGCACGGCGTACTCGTCGGCGCGCTGCTTGGTGATCGTCGGGTAGCGGTCGTGCAGGTTCTCCGCGGTCATGCCCATGAACAGCGCGGACTCGTCGACCAGCTTCTCGCTGACGAACCGCGGGTTCGGGTCCACGCCCTCGCCCATCGGGTGGCGGCCCATGTGCTCCACACCACCGGCGATGACGGCGTCGTACGCACCGAAGGCGATCGAGCCGGCCGTGGTGGTCACCGCGGTCAGCGCGCCGGCACACATCCGGTCGATGGAGTAGCCCGGGACCGACTGCGGCAGCCCGGCCAGGATGCCCGCCGTACGGCCCAGGGTGAGCCCCTGGTCGCCGATCTGCGTGGTCGCGGCGATGGCGACCTCGTCGATCTTCTTGGGGTCCAGACCGGGGTTGCGGCGCAGCAGCTCCCGGATCGCCTTGACGACCAGGTCGTCGGCACGGGTCTCGTGGTAGATGCCCTTCGGGCCCGCCTTGCCGAACGGGGTGCGGACGCCGTCGACGAAAACGACGTCCCTGACGGTACGAGGCACGATGGCTCTCCTCCAGATGCGGGATGGCACTGCTGCGGCACGCATGCGCTGAGCGCGCGCTCAGGTCCATGCTACTTATCGGTAACGTAGCTGCACAGTCCTGGAGGGTGGAGCGGCGAACGTCACATCCGGGGAGGAGGGGAGGGGCGGTCGAACCCCGGGGCATCCCCGGCATGCCGAAGCAGGATCTTGGCGCGATCTCGACGTTCCTGTTCCGCTTCAAGGGCCCGTTCGGAGCGCGCCGGGAAACGATCCCGGCGGGAGCGATCCCGGTGATCCTCCCGACCTCGACCGTCTTCCTGTGCCTGCAGCGGTACGTCTACGACCGTCGGCGCGACGGTCGGGCGGACAGCGCGACGGTCAGGCGGACAGCGCGGCGACCAGCACCGGAGTGACCTGCTCGACCTGCCAGGGACGCGCGCCGAATCCGGCGAGCGCGTTCCCCACGGACTCCGCGTCCACCACCTGCGGCGGCTCCCAGCACACCCGCCGCACCGTGTCCGGAGTGATCAGGTTCTCCTGCGGCATGTTGAGCCGCTCGGCCAGCGCCGACACGGCCGCCCGCGCCGCGGACAGCCGAGCCGCCGCGGCCGGATCCTTGTCGGCCCACGCTCGCGGCGGCGGCGGCCCGGTCAGGGGCTGCCCCGGCGCCGGCAACTGCTGCTCGGCCAGGGCCTTCGCCCGGTCGATCGCGGCCTGCCACTGCTCCAGCTGCCGCCGCCCCATCCGATGCCCGTACCCGTTCAGCGCGGCCAGCGCGTGCGCGTTGGCCGGCAGGGCGAGCGCCGCCTCCACGATGGCCGCGTCGCTCAGCACCTTGCCGGGCGACACGTCCCGCCGCTGGGCGATGCGGTCCCGTGTCTGCCACAGCTCACGCACCACGGCGAGCTGCCGACGCCGCCGCACCTTGTGCATCCCCGACGTCCGCCGCCAGGGATCCTTGCGCGGCTCGGCCGGCGGGGCCGCCGCGATCGCCGTGAACTCCTGGTGCGCCCACTCCAGCTTCCCCTGCCGGTCGAGCTCCTTCTCCAGCGCGTCCCGCAGATCGACGAGCAGTTCGACATCCAGCGCCGCGTACCGCAGCCACGGCTCGGGCAGCGGCCGGGTCGACCAGTCGACCGCGGAGTGCCCCTTCTCGAGTACGAATCCGAGGACGCCCTCGACCATCGCGCCGAGCCCGACCCGGGGGAACCCGGCGAGCCGGCCGGCGAGCTCGGTGTCGAAGAGCGACGTCGGCACCATGCCTATTTCGCGGAGACAGGGAAGATCCTGGGTGGCGGCGTGCAGCACCCACTCGACGCCCGACAGGGCCGCACCGAGCCCGGACAGATCGGGGCAGGCCACGGGGTCGATCAGCGCGCTCCCCGCGCCCTCGCGGCGCAGCTGCACGAGATAGGCGCGCTGGCCGTAGCGGTAGCCGGACGCCCGCTCGGCGTCGACGGCGACGGGTCCGGAGCCCGCGGCGAACGCGGCGATCATCTCGGCCAACGCGTCCTCGTCGGCGATCACGGGCGGAATGCCCTCGCGCGGCTCCAGCAGAGGGATCGGCGCCTCGGCTGCAGAAGATCCGCCGTCGTCCGGAGGGGCGCCTCCGGGGGTTCGCAGTGAAACGTCTGCTGCGGTGTCTTGGGCGTCGGTCACATGTCAAGGGTATCCGTGTATGGACGGCGCCTGCCGACGGAACGTTCCGTCGGCAGGCGCCTGGGGGTCGCAAACCAGTCAGCCGGTCGAAAGCTGTGGCTCACGTGTGTGAACAGTGAGGTGCGGTGCTTCAGTGGACGGTGCGGTGCCTCAGTGGATGATGCCGGTCCGCAGGGCCACCGCGACCATCCCGGCCCGGTCGCCCGTGCCGAGCTTGCGGGCGATACGGGCGAGGTGGCTCTTGACGGTCAGCGCGGACAGGCCCATCGAGACGCCGATCGCCTTGTTGGACTGGCCCTCCGCGACCAGCCGCAGCACCTCGACCTCACGGCCGGACAGCTCGCGGTAGCCGCCCGGGTGGCTCGGGGCACCCGGGGGGCGGCGGTGCATGGCGGCACGGGAACCGATGGGGGCGGCGCCGGGCCGGGTGGGGAGCCCGACGTTCGTACGGGTGCCGGTGACGACGTAGCCCTTGACACCGCCGGCGAGGGCGTTGCGGACGGCGCCGATGTCGTCGGCGGCGGACAGGGCCAGGCCGTTGGGCCAGCCCGCCGCGCGGGTCTCGGAGAGGATGGTGAGGCCCGAGCCGTCGGGCAGGTGGACGTCGGCGACACAGATGTCGCGGGGGTTGCCGATGCGGGGACGAGCCTCTGCGATGGACGAGGCCTCGATGACGTCGCGCACACCGAGCGCCCACAGATGGCGGGTGACGGTGGAGCGGACGCGCGGGTCGGCCACGACCACCATGGCGGTCGGCTTGTTCGGGCGGTAGGCGACCAGGCTTGCGGGCTGCTCGAGGAGAACGGACACCAGGCCTCCTGGGGGCGGGACGGCTTTCCAAGGTCACAGTCGTCTTCGGCACCAAACCTGGAGTCCTTTAGAGAAAGATCACGATTTAGTGAGTAACAATCAGTGCAATTCGGACACACGGTCGATCGTTCGGTGAACGAATCGGTTCGTTCGAGGGCTGGTTGCTGACTGAAAGTGGCCGTATCGACAAAGTGACGGTCAATACGGCCCCCGTGGGTGTGACTTCCCCGTGGTCAGCGTGACTGCTGCGGGCCGCGTCGCTGCGGCAGCGTGACGATGGACGCGTCGCCGGGCCCGGCCGGCGGCAGACCGGCGACCTGCGCCAGCAGATCGCACCAGGAGGCGAGATGGGCCGCCGTGTCCGGGACCCCGCCCAGCCCCTCGCGGGGCGTCCATGACGCACGGATCTCGATCTGCGAGGCGGCGGGCCGCTCGGAGAGCCCGCCGAAGTAGTGCGAACTGGCGCGCGTGACAGTGCCGCTCGGCTCGCCGTACGACAGCCCGCGCGCCTGCAGCGCGCCGGTCAGCCAGGACCAGCACACGTCCGGCAGCAGCGGGTCGGCCGCCATCTCCGGCTCCAGCTCGGCCCGGACCAGGGTCACCAGCCGGAAGGCGCCACGCCAGGCGTCGTGCCCGGCGGGGTCGTGCAGCAGCACCAGCCGGCCGTCGGCGAGGTCCTGGTCGCCGTCGACCACGGCCGCCTCCAGCGCGTAGGCGAAGGGGGCGAGGCGCTGGGGCGCACGAGTGGACTCGATCTCGATCTGCGGGCGCACTCGACTGTTGCGCAGGGCTTGCACCGCGGCCTGGAAAGCCGGCGGAGCCGTACCGCTCCCACCCCGGTCCCCCTCCTTGGTGTCGTCCATTCCGTCAGCGCCGTCCGACAGTCGTTCCTGAGCCGCAGCCATGCGGGAAGATTAGGGGACCGGTGGCCTGGCGTGGGGCTTGACACCCCGTGCCCGGTGTCGGGGTGGGCGTGCTGAATCCCACTCCCGAACCTCGTGCGAGACTTTCCCCGTGAGCGCCAACGACACGCCCCCGCCCGCGACGTACGACTCCGCCTTCCTCAAGGCCTGCCGACGCGAACCAGTGCCCCACACCCCCGTCTGGTTCATGCGACAGGCCGGCCGCTCGCTCCCGGAGTACCGCAAGGTCCGCGAGGGCGTCCCGATGCTCGAGTCCTGCACGCGCCCCGAACTGGTCACCGAGATCACCCTCCAGCCGGTCCGCCGGCACGGCGTCGACGCCGCGGTCTTCTTCAGCGACATCGTCGTCCCCCTCAAGGCGATCGGCATCGACCTCGACATCAAGCCCGGTGTCGGCCCGGTCGTGGAGCGTCCGATCCGCACCCGCGCGGACCTCGCCCAGCTGCGTGACCTCACCCCCGAGGACGTCTCCTACGTCACCGAGGCGATCGGCCTGCTCACCCGCGAACTGGGCGCCACCCCGCTCATCGGCTTCGCCGGCGCGCCTTTCACCCTCGCGAGCTATCTCGTCGAGGGCGGCCCCTCGCGCACGTACGAGAACGCCAAGGCGATCATGCACGGCGACCCGGAGCTCTGGGCCGACCTGATGGACCGCCTCGCGGACATCACGGCCGCCTTCCTCAAGGTGCAGATCGAGGCCGGCGCCTCCGCGATCCAGCTCTTCGACTCCTGGGTCGGCTCCCTCGCCCCCGCCGACTACGTCCGCTCGGTGATGCCGGCGTCCGCGAAGGTCCTCAAGGCGGTCGAGTCCTACGGTGTCCCGCGCATCCACTTCGGCGTCGGCACCGGCGAGCTGCTGAAGCTGATGGGCGAGGCGGGCGCGGACGTCGTCGGCGTCGACTGGCGGATCCCGCTGGACGAGGCCGCCCGCCGCGTCGGTCCCGGCAAGGCGCTGCAGGGCAACCTCGACCCGACGATCCTGTTCACCACCCCGGAGATCGTCGAGGCCAAGGCGCGCGAGGTCCTCGACGACGCCGCGGGCCTGGAGGGCCACGTCTTCAACCTCGGCCACGGCGTCATGCCGACCACCGACCCGGACGCGCTGACCCGGCTCGTGGAGTACGTCCACACCCAGACGGCCCGGTAGGCAGCTCTCACCACGTGTGCCGGGGCCGTGCCCGCCTGCCGAACAGCAGGCCGCGCGGCTCCGGTGGCGGGGGTGTGCCGGGCTTGAGCGGCCAGGCGAGGACCATGCCGGCCAGGAAGCCGACGACATGCGCCGCGTACGCGACCGTGCCGGCCTCGGAGACGCCCCCGCCGGACGAGTACACGGCCTGCAGCACGAACCAGAAACCCAGCACCAGCCAGGCCGGCAGTCTCAGCGGCAGGAAGATCAGGAACGGCACCAGGACCCACACCCTGGCCTTCGGATACAGCACCAGATAGGCGCCCAGCACGCCCGCGATGGCTCCCGAGGCGCCGATCAGCGGGTCGGACGAGTCGGCGTTGACGAGCGCGAAGCCGTACGAGGCCGCGTAGCCGCAGACGACGTAGAACAGCGTGAAGCGGATGTGGCCCATGCGGTCCTCGACGTTGTTGCCGAAGATCAGCAGGAACAGCATGTTGCCGAGCAGATGCAGCCAACTGCCGTGCAGGAACATCGCGGTGAAGACCGAGACCACCGGGTTCTTGTCGTAGCCCGGCGGGGCCAGCACACAGCCGAGGCCGCCGCTCGAGGCCCTGCCGACGTCGCCCGTGGGGACGAGCCGTGGCATCTGATGGTGGATCAACTCTCTCGGCACCGCCGCGTAGTGATCCAGGAACGCCTGCAGATGGCAGGTCTGCGAGAGGTCGCTGCCACCCGCCACGGAGCCGGCGATACCGGGCGTGGACAGGAAGACGTAGACGTTCGCGGCGATGAGCGCATACGTCACCCAGGGGGTGCGGCGCACGGGGTTCACGTCATGGACGGGGATGACCACAAGGGATTAGTGCCCCCGATGCGCCCGGTGAATCGGTGCCGTGTCCTGTGTGAACGCGGACACGCGCGCGTGCGTATGACACGTCAACCGCCCGCGGACCGGGGAAGGCGGGTCGCGGGGACGACGTGAGGAACAGGCGATGAACGACCAAGTTACTCCTACGATGCTTGCCACACCGGACGGCGAGGCGGAGATCGCCCTCGTGATCCGGCTGCCCTGGGAGGACGTGGCCAGGCTGGGTCAGGAGGCGGGACGGCTTGCTTCGCAGATGCAGCGGCCGGTGACGCTGGACGAGGCGGTGAGCCACCGGCTCCGTTCCAGCAGGCCGGCGGCGGCACACGCGAAGCCCGCCGGGGAGCAGCCGGTGGCCGTGGCGCCGACGGCGTCCGTGTCGTCGCTGCCGCCGCGGCCCGCGGCGGAGCAGGCGCGGCAGGCCATCGAGCGCATCAACGGGTCTGCCTGACGGGCTCGCCGCAGGGGCGCCGGTGCGTTTCCGGCTGAGGGTTCAGGTTGGCTGTCCCACCGCTTTCGACGCCTTGCGGGCAGCCACCAGGACCGGATCCCACACCGGGCTGAACGGTGGTGCGTAGCCCAGGTCCAGGGCCGTCATCTGCTCCACCGTCATCCCGGCGGTGAGGGCGACCGCCGCGATGTCGACCCGCTTGCCCGCGCCCTCCCTGCCCACGATCTGCACGCCCAGCAGCCGTCCAGTGCGCCGCTCGGCGAGCATCTTCACCGTCATCGGGGACGCGCCCGGGTAGTACCCGGCCCGGCTCGTCGACTCGATGACGACCGCTTCGAACCGCAGGCCGGCCCGGCGCGCGTCCTTCTCCCGCAGGCCCGTGCGGGCGATCTCCAGGTCGCAGACCTTGCTCACCGCTGTGCCCACCACGCCCGGGAAGGTGGCGTAACCCCCGCCGACGTTCGTGCCGATGACCTGGCCGTGCTTGTTGGCGTGGGTGCCGAGCGCGATGTGGCGCTCCTGGCCCGAGACCAGGTCCAGGACCTCCACGCAGTCACCCCCGGCCCAGATGTTCTCGTGGCCGCGGACCCGCATGGCGAGGTCGGTGAGGAGGCCGCCGTGGGCGCCCAGGGGCAGCCCGGCCGCCTTGGCCAGGGTCGTCTCCGGGCGGACGCCGATGCCCAGGACCACCACGTCCGCCGGGTACTCGGCGTCCTGCGTGGCGACCGCCCTGACCCGGCCGTCCTCGCCGGTGAGGATCTTGGTGACCTCGGCGTCGTCGACCATGGTGATGCCCATGCCCTCCATGGCCTTGTGCACGAGACGGCCCATGTCCGGGTCGAGTGTGGACATGGGCTGGCTGCCGCGGTTGACGACCGTCACCTCGTAGCCGCGGTTGATGAGCGCCTCCGCCATCTCGACGCCGATGTAGCCGGCGCCGACGACCACCGCGCGACGGCCACGCGCGCGCGTGAGCGAGTCGAGCAGGGCCTGCCCGTCGTCGAGGGTCTGCACACCGTGCACGCCCGGGGCGTCGACGCCCGGCATGTCGGGCCGGATCGGGCGCGCGCCCGTCGCGATCACGAGTTTGTCGTACGACGTCCAGGACTCCGCGCCGGAGTCGACGTCACGCGCGCGTACCCGACCGCCCGCCACGTCGATCTCGGTGACCTCGGTCCGCATCCGCAGGTCGATGTCCCGCGCGCGGTGCTCCTCGGGGGTTCGGGCGATCAGCCGGTCCCGGTCGTCGACGTCGCCGCCCACCCAGTACGGGATCCCACATGCCGAGTACGAGGTGAAGTGACCCCGCTCGAACGCCACGATCTCCAGCTCGTCCGGGCCCTTCAGCCGGCGTGCCTGCGACGCCGCGGACATCCCCGCGGCGTCGCCGCCGATCACGACCAGTCGTTCCCTCGCAGCGCTCATGCTCATGTGAACACGCTACGGGGGCCCGGCATTTCAGTCCTGCTCACCCCTTTCCCGGGTGGTCGAGTCGGGTGCCGGACGCGCCGCCGGCAGCGGGCCCAGCGCGGTCGTCGCGGGAGCGGGCTCCGGACGGCGCGGCAGCCGCGGCCGGATCAGCCGCAGCCAGGCCGGCGCCAGCAGGGCCGCCACCACGGCGAAGGGCAGCACCGCGCCGAACGCCACCGCCAGCCAGCGCAGCATCGTCAGGAACGCGCCCCAGCCGCCCGCCAGCGCGTCCACGAACCCCGGCTCGTCGTCCCCGGTCGCCTTCGCCACCGGCGTCTCGGACAGCGAGAGGGTGATGGTGGCCAGGCTCGTACGGTCCTTCAGGGACGCCTGCTGGGCCAGCAGCGCCTCCAGGTCGGCCTCCCGGTTGCTCAACTCGCCCTCCAGCACGACGACATCGCTGAGCTTGGTCGCCCGGTCCATCAGCTCGCGGACCCGGGCCACGCTGACCCGCTGCGACTTGATACGGCTGTCGACGTCGACGACCTGGCCGGTGACGTCCTCGGCCTTCGCCGTGCGGTCGAGGAGCCTGCCCGCGCCCTGCAGGTCGGCGAGGACCCGGTCGTACTTCCCGACCGGGACGCGCAGCACCACACGGGTGCGTTCGCGGCCCTGGGAGTCCCGGGTGGTGGTCTCGTCGCCGACATAGCCGCCCGCGTTCTCGGTCGTGGTCCGCGCCTCGGCCAGGGCCTTCGGTACGTCCTTGACCTGCACGGTCAGCGAGGCGGTACGGATGATGTCGCTCGCGGTCAGCCCGGGCGCCCGGGACGTGGCGCCGCCGGCCGCGTCCCGCGCGCCGCCGGGCGCCGCCTTGGCGCCGCTCCTGACGGCGCCCCCGGCATCGCCTCGGGCATCGCTCTTGGCGGCGGCACCGTCGGCGGAGCTTCCGGAGTCGGTGCCGCCGGCCCCGCATCCGGTCAGGGCCAGGGCCGTGGCCAGCAGGAGGCCGGTCAGGGCCTGGGCGGTTCGTACGGAACGTCGTGTGCGCATCTGGGAGCCCCCCGAGGGTGGTGAACGACTGACGCTCCTTCGTCGCACGGAGGGGCTCGGACGTTGGGACGGCCGGATCCCGATGCGGTCACGGTCGGGTCTCGTGAAGGCCAGGACTCGTGAAGGTCGGGACTCGTGAAGAACGACTCGTGAAGAACGACTCGTGAAGAACAACGGGCCGCAGTCGGACTGTCAGCGGGGTCTGAGAGGCTTGTGGCATGCGCGAAGAGGAGACTCCCACGGCCACGGGCCGTGTCGGTCAGGTAGTCGTCATCGGCGCCGGTGTCGCGGGGCTGGCCGCGGCGCACCGGCTGCTGGAGCGGGGCGCACGGGTGACCGTGCTGGAGGCCTCGGACCGGGTGGGCGGCAAGCTGCTGCCCGGCGAGATCGAGGGCGCCCGGGTGGACTTCGGCGCCGAGTCGATGCTGGCCCGCAGACCGGAGGCGGTCGCCCTGGCCCGCGAGGTCGGCCTCACGGACCGGCTCCAGCCGCCGGCCACCGCCTCGGCGTCCCTGTGGACCCGCGGTGCGCTGCGCCCGATGCCCAAGGGCCATGTCATGGGCGTCCCCGGCACCGCGGACGCGCTCACCGGCGTCCTGTCGGACGAGGGACTCGCCCGCATCGAGCGCGACGCCGACCTGCCGCGTACGGAGGTCGGCGAGGACGTGGCGGTGGGGGAGTTCGTGGCCGCCCGCCTGGGCCGCGAGGTCGTCGACCGCCTGATCGAGCCCCTGCTCGGCGGTGTCTACGCCGGTGACGCCTACCGCATCTCGATGCGCTCGGCGGTCCCGCAGCTCTTCCAGATCGCCCGGACCCACACCTCGCTCACCGAGGGTGTCCGCGAGCTCCAGGCGAAGATGGCGGCCAACCAGCAGACCGGGCCCGTCTTCATGGGCATCGAGGGCGGTGTGGGCAGCCTGCCGCTCGCGGTGGCGGACGCCGTGCGGGCACGCGGCGGGGAGATCCTCACCGGCACGCCGGTCCGTGAACTGCGCCGGGGCGACGCGGCGGCCCGCGGCACCGCGGGCGAGCCCACGGCCTGGCGGGTGGTCACCGCGGACCGGGTCCTGCACGCCGACGCCGTCGTCCTCGCCGTCCCCGCCCCCGTCGCCGCCGACCTCCTCCGGGCCGAGGCCCCCGCCGCCGCCACCGAGCTCGCCACCGTCGAGTACGCCTCCATGGCGCTGGTCACCCTCGCCTACCGCCGGGCGGACACCGCCCTGCCCGAGGGCAGCGGCTTCCTGGTGCCGCCGGTCGACGGCAGGACCATCAAGGCCTCGACGTTCGCCTCGCAGAAGTGGGGCTGGATCGCCGAGGAGAACCCCGACCTGGTCGTCCTGCGCACCTCGGTCGGCCGCTACGGCGAGACCGAGATCCTCCGGCGCGAGGACGCCGATCTGGTGGACGTCTCCCGCGATGACCTCCACCAGGCCACCGGCCTCGACGCCACCCCCGTCGCCACCCACGTCACCCGCTGGACCGACGGCCTGCCCCAGTACCCCGTCGGCCACCACGCGCGCGTGGCCCGCATCCGCGAGCACGTCGCCAAGCTGCCCGGCCTCGCCGTCTGCGGCGCCGCCTACGACGGCGTCGGCATCCCGGCGTGTATCGCGAGCGCGCACGCGGCCGTCGACCGGATCGGCGGCGACCTGGCGGCCGTACGGGAGCTCACCGCCAACCCGGTGCAGAGTCTGCACGGCGGAGCGGGAGAATAAGAGCCATGAGTGACGACGCCCCCACCACCGAGGCCGCAAGGATCCCCAACAAGGGCAAGCTGGCCAAGGACCTCAACGAGGTCATCCGCTACACCCTGTGGTCCGTCTTCAAGCTGAAGGACGTCCTCCCCGAGGACCGCGCGGGCTACGCCGACGAGGTCCAGGAGCTGTTCGACCAGCTCGCCGCGAAGGACGTGACGATCCGCGGCACCTACGACGTGTCCGGACTGCGCGCCGACGCCGATCTGATGATCTGGTGGCACGCGGAGACCAGCGACCAGCTGCAGGAGGCGTACAACCTCTTCCGCCGCACCCGGCTGGGCCGCGCCCTGGAGCCGGTCTGGTCGAACATGGCGCTGCACCGCCCCGCCGAGTTCAACCGCTCGCACATCCCGGCGTTCCTCGCCGACGAGACGCCGCGCAACTACGTCAGCGTCTACCCGTTCGTGCGGTCGTACGACTGGTACCTGCTGCCCGACGAGGACCGCCGCCGCATGCTCGCCGACCACGGCAAGATGGCCCGCGGCTTCCCGGACGTCCGCGCCAACACGGTCGCGTCCTTCTCGCTGGGTGACTACGAGTGGATCCTCGCCTTCGAGGCCGACGAGCTGTACCGCATCGTCGACCTGATGCGCCACCTCCGCGGCTCGGAGGCCCGTATGCACGTCCGCGAGGAAGTCCCGTTCTACACGGGCCGCCGCAAGGACATCGCCGAACTGGTGGCCGGGTTGGCGTAGCGCCCCCGAGGGGCGCGGGGCCGTATCACTGTGCGGCCGGCTACCGCCGCGGGGGCGCGACCGGTCACCACCGGCCCGCAGGCCCCCGCGGCGTCATCGCGAAGCCGAAGCGTTCGGCGCCGAAGCGCTCGGCGCCGCATGCCCCGCGCACCCCGCATGCCGCTCGGGCAACCGCCCTTCCAGCAGATACGCGTCCACATACCCGTTGACGCACTGATTCGGCCCCCCGGCGATCCCGTGCGTCCCGGCGTCCCGCTCGGTCACTAGCACCGACCCCGACAAGCGCCGGTTCAGCTCCAGCGCCCCCTCGTACGGCGCCGCGGCATCCCGCTCGGCCGCGAGGATCAGCGTCGGAGGCAGCTCACCGGGACCCGTCCGCACATCGACCGGCCGCTGACGCGGCGCGGGCCAGTACGCGCACGGCAGGTTCATCCACACGTTCTCCCAGGTCTCGAACGGCGCCACCCGGGCCAGCCGCGTGTTGTCCCGGTCCCACACCCGAAAGTCCGTCGGCCAGGAGGCGTCGTTGCACTCGACCGCCGTGTACACCGCGCTGGAGTTCTCCGCCTCCACCGCCGCCTCCCGAATCGGCCCCGCCTGCTCGACCAGCGGCTTCGGGTCCCCCTTCAGATACGCGGACAACGCCTGCGCCCGCTGCGGCCAGTAGTCGTCGAAGTACCCCGCCGTCAGAAACGCCCCCTGCAGCTGCCCCGGCCCCACCGTCCCCCCGGCCGGCTCGGCGGCCAGCCGCGCGCTCGCCCTGTCGTAGCTGCGCTGTACGGCCGCGGCCGTCCGCCCCAGCCCGTACACGTCGTCGTGCTCGGCGATCCACTGCCGGAAGTCCGCCCAGCGCCCCTCGAACGCCGCCGACTGCTCCAGGTTGTCGCGGTACCAGACCTGCTCCGGATCGGGGTTCACCGCCGCGTCGAACACCATCCGCCGCACATGCGAGGGGAACAGCGTCGCGTACACCGCCCCGAAGTAGGTCCCGTACGACGCTCCCATGAACGTCAGCTTCTCCTCGCCCAGCGCGGCCCTCAGGACATCCAGGTCACGCGCGTTGTTGAGCGAGTTGTAGTACTGCAGCGCGCTCCCGGCCCGCTGTGCGCACCCGCGCGCGTACGCCTTCGCCTCGGCGATGCGCTCCTTCTTGTACGACTCCGAGGGGTGCGTCGGCGACAGCCGCGGCCCCTTGAAGAAGTGCCCCGGGTCCTGGCAGGACAGCGGCGCGGAGCGGCCGACGCCGCGCGGGGAGTAGCCGACCAGGTCGTACGCGGCGGCGATCCGCTTCCACTGCGGCATGAACCCGATCAGCGGGAAGTACAGGCCGTCGCCGCCGGGCCCGCCCGGGTTGTAGACCAGCGCGCCCTGCCGGGGCACCCGGCGCTTGCTGTTGCGCGGGTCCTTCTGCGTGGCCGGCACCCGGCTGACCGTCAGCCTGATCTGCTTGCCGTTCGGTTTCGCGTAGTCGAGCGGGACGGACACCGTGCCGCACTCCAGGGTGCCCGGCATGTCCTGGGCGTCGGAGCACTTGCCGAAGTCGACGCCGGCGATCCGGGCGTGCGCGGCGGCGATCGCCGTACCGACCCGCTCGGACAGCCCGGGGCTGACGGATGTGCCGTCGGCCGGTGCCGCGGCGAGGGTGGTCAGGAGCAAGGATCCGGCGGCCGAGTAGAGGGCGGCTGCTCTCATCGCGTATCCCTTCGATGCACGGCGGCGACAAAAGGGATGTTTCGTTCGGCTGTGGGCGAAGGCAAGCACCGCCCCGGCGGTGTCGGCCCCAATGACCCCTGTGCGCCCCCGGCGTGCGGTTCGCGCCAGGGTGCGTCTGTGCGGCTACACCCGGTCCCGGTGGGTGAACGCGGCCCGCAGGTCCGGTTCACCGATCGCGCGCACACCTCGTACGGCGACGGTCGTGAGGTAGGCGCGGTCGTCGCCGCCGGTGCCCCGGGCGAGGGTGCCCAGCAGGCGCTGGCCGGCCGGGGAGGCCCAGCGGGAGTACGGGTGGACCTCGACCCGGGCGATGGCCAGGCAGCTCAGGGTCAGGGCCAGGGGGAGCGCGAACCACAGGGCGACCAGGCCGCGTGCCATGTCGGGCTGGGCGGGCATCAGCAGTGCGGCCGCGCCCAGCGCCAGGACGGCGAGCGCGGCGAACTGCACCTGGCGCACCCCGGACGCGACCGTGGTCCGGACGCCGGCGGGGACGGCCAGACCGGCGCTGACCAGCCGGTCGCCGAGGTCGCCGACCGCGTCCGCGCAGGCCGCCGCGGCCCGGACCGGGGCGATACGGCTCTGCCCCTCGGGTCCGATCGCGCCTATGACGGACCGCTCGATCTCATCGCGCCCGCGCGGGTCGACGACCGTCGCCCAGCCGGTGTGGGCGAGCAGCAGCCGTCGCTGCCGGGCCATGGAGACCATGGTCAGATCGGCGACCCGGCGCGGTCCGCCGGACAGGAACGCGGCCTCGTAGAGCGTCAGATCGTGCTGGGACGCATCCGTGTCATCGGCCGCGGTGCGGGCGGCGGCCAGGCACAGCCGCGTGCACGCGGTGCCCGCGACGGCCCAGGCCGGCAGCAGGAGAAGGACCCAGAACATGCCGCGTTTCTATGCCAAACGACTGAGGGAACGCCATGCCCTGTTCACAATCCGGACGGAGTGTTGTCGGTATGTGACGTTCCACTTGTCCGGAAGTGTGTCACTACGTGCGGGCCGCCGTCAGGCCCCCGCCAAGGGCACGGTCACTGCGGCGGCGGGCTGGACGCGGCCGGCGGGAGCGCGTAGGTCGGCGAGGCCGACGGGGTGACCGGGACGGCCGCGCCGGGGCCGGTCGTGGGGCCGGGCGGGGCCGGGGGGTTGACGAGCGGGGGAGTGCTCCCGGAGGCCATGTCCCGGGCCAGGGCGTCCCAGTCGACGTATCCCGTGGCCTCCAGGACCTTGATGTGGTCCAGCACGGTCGTGTTCGCGTCGTCGGCGAGCGAACGCACCAGCGAGTTCCGGGTGGTGGCGCGCACCTGCGCGACGAGCGAGAACACCTTGCCGTGCGCGAGGCGCGCGATGTTCACGAAGTCCCGGTCGTAGTCCGTGCCCTGCGCCGCGCCGAGCGTGGTCAGCCACTGCTGCTGCTGGTCGTTGGGCTGGTTGGGCAGTGGGAGCCCGAGCTTGGCGGCGACGTCCCGCACCCGCTGGTCGAGGAAGGTGTGCCCCGCGACGAGGTGCTGTCCCGCGGTCCGTACGGCCTCGGTGGTGCCCTTCTGCTCCGCCTGTTCGCCGGCGGGCAGTTCCCACAGCCCGGCCAGCCTGATCTTGGTGACGAAATCCCGGTCCAGGGCGGACAAGGGGCCGTAACTCGTCGACACCGTCTGGGCGTTGAGCACGTCCACGCCGGTGCCGGACCGGTCGGCGTAGGACCAGATGGGGAAGATCAGGGCGAGCAGGGTCGCGAGCAGGCCGGTGATGATGACACCGGTCCCACTGATGATGCCTCGACCTTTCAGGGGTGGTCGCGGTCGCATGGTGCCTCCTGGTACGGCACCGCACGCTGGTCGGTTTCGGGTGCGGGACTGGCATGGTACTCGGGAGTCCCGGTCGAGCCGGGAGACGAGGGTGTTACTCCCGGCACACTCCCGCACCCCACCCCCGCCGTCCGCTCAGCGGTGCGGCAGCACCCTGCGCGCGGCCCTCGCCACCCGCGAGCGAGGCGCAGGCCCCGACCGCTCCAGCCACCATTCCCGCAGCTCCCGCCGTGCCCGCCCCTCTTCGAGCCGCCCGGACAGCAGCAGGTGCTCGGCGAAGTCCAGGGCGTCACGCCGGTAGCCGCCGGTCATCGGGTGCCCGTGCTCGTACGCGAGGAAGGCCTCTCGATACGCCTCTCCGAGCAGCGCCGGCAGTTCGGGCGCGACCTTGCCCACCACATCGGCCCGCTTCCCCGCCAGCGCCCGCGCCTGCACCCCCATCCGCACCCGATCGAAGCCCTCGGGCACGGGAGTCCCGCCGACGAGCGCGGAGAGCAACGAGGCCTGCGCGAGCGCGAGCCGCTGACGGGCCGGGCCGGTTTCGTGACCGGCCGCCGACGGGGAAGCGGGCGTCGGGGCTGTCCCGCCCCGAGCGGCCCCGCCCGGCGCGGCCCACTCCGACGCACCCCGCTCCCTTGCTCCCCGCTCTCGCGCCCCCTCCTCCAACGCCCCCCGAATCGCCCCCAACTCCCGCTCCAGTTCCGCCGCTTCGGGGAAGTTCTCGTCCCTCTCCAGCAGTACACCCGGGGGTGAGACGCGTGCGGCGAGGTCCGTCAGGATGGTCAGGACCGCGGGTGGCACCGGGTGGGCGTGGCTGTCGTGCCAGACGCCGTCGCGTTCGAAGCCGCCGGCGACATGGACGTAGGCGATGGCCTCCAGGGGGAGCTCGGCGAGGGCCTTGGCCGGGTCCTCGCCGCGGTTGACGTGGTTGGTGTGCAGGTTGGCCACGTCGATCAGCAGTCGTACGCCGGTCCGGTCGGCGAGTTCGTACAGGAACTGCCCCTCGGTCATCTCCTCGCCGGGCCAGGAGATCAGCGCGGCGATGTTCTCGACCGCGAGCGGCACCGGCAGCGCGTCCTGGGCGATCCGGACGTTCTCGCACAGCACGTCCAGGGCGTCCCGGGTGCGGGGGACGGGAAGCAGGTGCCCGGCCTCCAGCGGCGGCGAGGCGGTGAGCGGCCCGCCCGCCCGTACGAACGCGATGTGCTCGGTGACCAGCGGAGCGCCCAGGGCCTCGGCCCGCTCGGCCAGCGCCGCCAGGCGCCCGGGGTCGGGCCGCTCCGCACCGCCCAGGCCGAGCGAGACACCGTGCGGGACCACGGTCACCCCGCGTGCCCGCAGGCGCTCCAGCGACTCGGGAAGGTGCCCGGGGCAGACGTTCTCGGCCACCGCCTCGACCCAGTCGATGCCCGGCATCCGCTCCACGGCCTCGGCGATCTCCGGCCGCCATCCGATGCCCGTCCCCAGTCGCTCCATGATCCTTCCCCTCTCTGCCCTCTGCTGCCCTCTCCTCGGCCTCTCCTCGAAGAACGTGACGGGGGTATGGCCCCGGTGGCCGGGACCGAACCTTCCGGCACCCTCCTTCAGAGCAACATTTGAGGTTCGGGTCCCGCGGACCTCCCGGGCAGGAGCCGCTCCCGCCTCACCGCAGTACGCCCGCCGAGTCCACCGGATCCGGCCGGCCGGTGTCGACCGTGCCCGGCGCGCCCGGCGACGGACGGGACGTCGTCCGTACGTTCCCGCTCGCCTCGGCGACCGGCGCCGAGGGCACCACCCGGCCGGGCACCGGGGCCGCCGGGCCGGTGGGGCCGGCCGTGCTGCCGGCGACCGCGTCGTTGGCGATGGCGTCGAAGTCGACCCGGCCCGTCTTCTCCAGGATCGTGATGTGGGCGAGCACGGTCTGGTTGGCGTCCGAGGCCGGCTGCCGTACGAGCGTGTTGCGGGTGGTGTTCCGGACCGTGCCGATGGCCGGGAAGATCTTGCCGTGGGCGGACCGCAGCAGGTTCACGAACTTGTACTCGTACTCGGCGCCGGTCGCCGCCGACATCTCCTGCAGCCAGCCCTGCTGCTGTTCGTTGGGCTGGTTCGGCAGCTCCACGCCCAGCTGGGCCGCGACGATCCGCACCCGCTTGTCGAGATCGGTGTGGCCGACGATGAGATGGTCGCCGGCCTCCTTGATCGCCTCGGTGGGCGCTCGCTCGATGGCCTGCTGCCCGGCCGGCAGCTCCCACAGGCCCGCCGGCCGCACCCGCACGATCAGATCGCGGTCGGCGTACGACCAGACGGGGAACGCGAGAGCGCCGAGGGTGGCGACAAGGGCCGCGATGAGAAAGGCCGTACCGTTGATCCGCACACGCAATGGTGCCTCCCGGGTGAAACCAACTGGACGTCGGTGCTGGGTACTTGCTGGGCGCCGGTGCCAGGAGATACGCGGGGAAGTATTGCGTTGTTCAAGCGACGGGCAAGAAACTAAATGAACGGTAAAGTCGCCGGGCGTGTTTCTCAGGTCCGTGCGCGCAACGCCGGATGCTCGGCGACCACCGTGCAGGAACCCGGCGCGATCTCAGTGAAGCCGGCGTCGCGCACCAACGGCAGTCCGCTGGTGGTCAGTTCACCCCAGCGCCCCGCCTCGGCGGTCCGTACGGCGAGCGGGAAACCGGCGTCGCGCCAGGCGGCCCGCTGCTCGTCCGACAGCTCCCACCAGGCCAGTTGAGCACCGTGCCCGACCTGGGCCATCGCCTTGCCGGCCGACATGTCGAGCTCAGGGTTCAGCCACAGCACGGGCACCCCCGGATCGATCGGCGCGGGCGCCTCGGGATCGTCCAGATCCGTCCCCGACACCTGCAGCCTGGCCAACTCCTTCGGCCACCCGTCCAACGGCACCGGCGGAAACACCCGCACCTCGGCCGCCTTCCCGGCCACGGTGATCCCGTCCAGCTCCCCGGCCCGCCGCCACTCGGCCCCCCGGGCCCGCCGCACGACCTTCCGGATCCTGGCGTCCTGCCAGTCCCGCATGAGCTGAGCCCACTCGCCGTCCCCGACGGACCGTTCGTCGCCGAGGATCACGAGCACGGCCCGGGCGGCCGTTTCGAGGGCGTCGGTCCGGGCGGGCGGCGCCGCTTTCTCGATCCGTACGACGAGGGGCAGGACGAACTGCGGTGCCTCGTCACGGGCGGTGCGCTCGGACTGGAAGGGGCTGTCGCCGGTGGAGGCTGGAACGTGGCTCACAGACGCCCACCCTAAGGGGCGCGGCGAACCGCGCCCGCCGGTCGTCCGGAACGGGCGGTCACCGGGAACAGGCGGTCATCCGGAACAGGCGGTCCGCTGCGCCTCCTGCCACTCGCAGACCGGGCACAACGTGGTCCCCTTGTACGACTCCGGGTACTCCGTCGGCTTCCGGCACAGCACACACTCCGCGCGCGCCGGTTCGGTGGTGTCCTCGCTCATGCCTCCAGCCTAGGCCGGTCGGCGATGTGCGTCCGTGGCGCCGATCAGCTCGGACACCTTCACGAACCGGTACCCCTTCTTCCGCAGCTCCGGCACGATCGTCCGCACCGCACGCTCGGTCGCCGGGGCCGCGCTGCGGGTGCAGTGCATGACGACGACCGATCCCGGCCGCACCCCCTCCAGGACCTGCCGGGCCACCGCGTCCGCGTCCGTCGCGAACGCGTCCCCGCTCACCACGTCCCACTGCACGGCGGTGACCCCGGTCGGGGTGAGCGCCTTGAGGGCCTCCCGGTCGTAACACCCGCCCGGGAAGCGGAAGTACGGCATCGCGTCCGTCACGCCGGCCTTGCGGAACGCCTCGTACGTGCGCTCCACCTCCGTCCGCATCCGGTCCGGGGCGACGGTCGGCAGGCCGTAGCAGTGACCGGTGAAGGCGTAGTGGCTGTAGGAGTGGTTGGCGATCTCGAAGAGCGGGTCCCGGCCGATGGAGCGGGCCTGGACCGGGTACTGCTCGGCCCATCGCCCCGTCATGAACACGGTCGCCGGCACCTTCAGCGCCCGTAGCGTCGCGATGAGCTGCGGATTGTCGAAGCGTTCGCCGCGCGCGGCCCGAGGGCCCTCGTCGGCCGTCATGTCGGCGTCGAAGGTGAGCGCGACCGTCCGGCCGTAGCCGCGGGGGCCGTTGCTGAAGACGGGGGTGAGTCCCGCGGGGCCGGGGGCCAGGGTCGGGGGCCTGGAGGGGGCGGCGGTGGTCGCCGTGGGGGCCGGGTGGGCGGCGTGGGTCGCGGCGGGGGCGCCGCAGGCGGTGAGCGCGGCGCCGAGCGCACAGGCGGCGGCTGTGTGACGTACTCGAATGATCACCGTATGAAGATAATGGTGGTGATTGTCCTAATTTAGGATCGCCGCACCGCCTCGCTCATCACTCCTCGTCACTCCTCGTCACTCCTCCTCACTGCTCCTCGCTCCTCATCACGCACCCTTCAGCAGTCGCTCCCGACAGGCCTCCAGGTCGTAGTCCGGCTCCGGGTAGCGCGGATCGAGCGCCTCCAGGTGGTCCAGGAGGAGCCGGGCC
>Ga0182007_10000146_pt1 | contig 47649 bp, 44 predicted proteins | sample Sormic07211113_1_FD_123023 | JGI IMG/M metagenome (GOLD analysis project Ga0182007, IMG submission 123023) | Rhizosphere microbial communities from Sorghum bicolor, Mead, Nebraska, USA - 072115-113_1 MetaG | ecosystem: Host-associated > Plants > Roots > Rhizosphere | place: USA: Nebraska...
CCAGCGAGGTGCCGTCCTTGTCGAACACTTCGTAGACCTTCATGTCCGGGTGGTAGGTCGGGATGTCGGTACGCGGCTTGAAGGTGATGCCGTACAGCTGCGTGGCGGCGTAGAAGACGCCGTTCTGCAGCACGTTGTCCATCTCGAAGTACGGCTTGATCTGCGATTCGTCCAGGTCGTACTGCGCCTTGCGCACCTGTTCGGCGTAGAAGTCCCAATCGGAGGCAGCCAGCTTGAAGCCGCCCTTCTGTGCGTCGATCACCTTCTGCATTTCGCTGATCTCGCCACGCGCCTTGGCGGTGGCGGCCGGCACGGTGTCGGTCAGCAGCTTGAGCGCGGCGGCCGGGGTCTTGGCCATCTGGTCGGCCAGGCTGTAAGCGGCGTAGTTCTCGAAGCCGAGCAGCTTGGCCTTCTGCGCGCGCAGCTGGGCCAGGCGCTGGATGGTCTCGCGGGTGTCGTTGGCGTCGCCCTTTTCGGCACGGGTCTCCGAGGCCTTGAGCACGGCAGCGCGCTGCTCGCGGTCGCTCAGCGAACCGAGCACCGGTTGCTGGGTGGTGTTCTGCAGCGGCAGCAGGTACTTGCCCTCGAGGTTGCGGGCCTTGGCATCGGCGGCGGCGGTGTTGATCGCATCCTCGTCCAGGCCGGCCAGCTTGGCCTTGTCATCGACGACCACGGCACCGGCGGCGGTCGCAGCCACCAGGCGGGTATGGAACTGCGTGGCCAGCGTGGTTTCTTCCACGTTGAGCTTGCGCAGCGAAGCCTTGTCGGCGTCATTCAACTGCGCGCCGGCGCGCACGAACTCCTGGTAGTCACGCTCGACCAGGCGCTTCTGCACCGGGTCCAGGCCCAGCGCATCGCGCTGGTCGTAGATGGTCTTGATGCGGGCGAACAGCTTCGGGTCGAGGTTGATCTCGTCCTGGTGCTCGGCCAGCTTCGGAGCGACTTCTTCCTGCACCTTCTGGCGTGCATCGTTGGTATCGGCCTGGACCAGGCCGAAGAAGATGCGCGACACACGGGTCAGGGTCTCGCCGCTGCGCTCCAGCGCTTCGATGGTGTTGTCGAAGGTGGCCGGCTCGGGGTTGTCGGCGATCTTGCGGACTTCGGCCAGGTGCTGCTTCATGCCTTCGTTGAAGGCCGGCAGGTAGTCACTGTCCTTGATCCTGTCGAACGGCGGCGCCTGGAACGGCAGCGTGCTGGCGCTCAACAGCGGGTTGGCGGAGGCATCGGCCGGCTGCTGGGTCGGGGCGGGCTGGGTATCGGTCACGGGGGTGGACTCCTTGCCGGAACAGGCCGCCAGCGCCAGGCTGATGGCAGCGGCCAAAACTACGGTACGCGACATGAAACGGGCTCCTTGGATGAGGGCGCGGGACGGAAAATCCCGCAGCCGATCACCCTACTCCCAAAGCCCGCAGGCGGCATGTGCCGGTCGTGGCGCGTGGCTGTGCGGGCCGTGGGGGCTATCCGGTCCGGGCTCGCCCGGTGGCGCTCAGACGGTGCCGCGGGTCTTGCCCTGCCAGGGGCGGTAATACTCGCGGATCGCAGCCATGTCGGCCACGTCGTTGCCGGTGGGATGGAACAACGGGCCGATGCCGATGGTCTTTTCCGGGTAGTGGAAGTACGCGGCCAGCACCGGCACGTCGGCCATGCGCGCGATCTTCAGGAAGCCGGCCTTCCAGTGCTGCACCGCCTTGCGCGTGCCCTCCGGGGTGATCGCGTACCACAGGCGGTCCGAGCCGCGGATCAGGCTGACCGCCTGCTCCACGGTACCCTGCGGCGAACTGCGGTCCAGCGGGATGACACCGAGCCTGCGCAGCAGCGGGCCCAGCGGCCACCAGAACAGCGAGGCCTTGCCCAGCACCTTGACCTGCATGCCCAGCGCGATCTTGGCCGCCATGCCCCAGAAGCCGTCCCAGTTGGACGAGTGCGGGGCGATGATGAACACCACTTTGGGCACATCGGGCAGGGTCCCGGTCACTTTCCAGCCGCCCAGGCGCAGCGTGCAGCGGGCCAGCCAGCGGAGGAAGCGGTTCGGTTTGACCTGCGGCATGTTCGGCGGAACCACCGGCAACAACGGACTTCGGTTGTTCAAGCAATCACTCCCAATTGCGTGTGGTGCGCCCGCGCTTGATCTGCGCGCGCCCCTTTTTGGCGTCCAGACGACGCAGTTTCGACCCGTAGGTCGGCTTGGTGGCCACGCGTGCCTTGGGCACGCTCAGCCCCGCCTGGATGAAGGCGGCCAGTCGATCGCGCGCGTCCTCGCGGTTACGGTCCTGGGTTCGGAAACGCTGTGCATCGATGACCAGCACGCCTTCGCCGGTCATGCGCCGGTCGCGGCGGGCCAGCAGGCGCGCGCGCAACGGCTCGGGCAACGAAGGCGAGCCGGCCACGTCGAAGCGCAGTTCGACGGCGGTGGAGACCTTGTTGACGTTCTGGCCACCGGCGCCGCTGGCGCGCACGAACCGCTCGACGAGTTCCGTGTCCGGAATCGTCAGGTGCGCGCTGATGGTGACTGGTCCGTTGCCCATGGGCGGCATTGTAAGGGGAGGACCCGCCGGCCGGGGGACTGCAACGTGCGTGGATATCGCCGATAACGTCCTCAATTACGGCCTGATGACGCCATCGCAGGTATTCTCGGCAGTCCACGCAACGCAGGATGCTCCGCCATGTCCCTGATCCGCCCGCTGGCCCACCGCGGCCTGACCCGCCTCACTCTGGCCCTGCTCCTGGGCCTGGCCGCGATCGCGCCGGCCCTGGCCGCACCGCCGTCGGATGCCGACATCAACCGGCTGCTGGCCGCGTCGCGGGCGCAGAGCATGCTCGATACGATGCTGCCGCAGATCGAGGCGATGCAGCGCCAGCAGTTCCAGCAGGTGGCGCAGCAGCGTCAGCTGGACGCGGCGCAGCAGGCGCAGCTGCAGCGGATCGAGCAGCGGACCAGCCAGACGGTGCGCCAGGCGCTGTCGTGGAAGGAGCTGCGGCCGATGTACGTGGATCTGTACAAGCAGACCTTCAGCAAGGAAGACGTGCTGGCGATGGCGGAGTTCTACGAGAGTTCGGCCGGGCAGAGTCTGTTGGACAAGACGCCGGCGCTGATGCAGAACGTGATGGTGGCGATCCAGGCCAAGATGCAGCCGCTGTTCGTGGATCTGCAGAAGGACCTGGAGGCGATCGTGAATGAGCCGGCGCCGGCGGCGGCGCCCGCCAGGAAGTAACCGGTAGCGCCGACCGTTGGTCGGCTATCGCGCGGCATCCGCCGTCAGGCGAGTTCCCAGCCAAACAGATCCATCGCCTTGCGGAACTCACCGTCCACCGGCGCGCTGATGTCCATCGGCGTGCCATCCGGATGCGGGAAGCGCAGGCGCTCGGCGTGCAGGAGCATGCGGTGGATGCCCTGCATGCGGAAGCTGCGGTTGTGGCGGCCATCGCCGTGGCTGGTGTCGCCGATCAGGTGATGCGAGAGGTGCTTGAGGTGGCGGCGGATCTGGCGGAACCGGCCGGTCTGCGGCTGGCAGCGCAGCAGGGCGTAGCGCGAGGTCTCGAACTCGCCCATCGGGATGGCGATCTCGCCCACGGCGACGCGCTGGAAGTGGGTGATCGCCTGTTTCTTGACCGGCTTGCCGGGGCCGCCATCGAGGTCGTGGTCGACGGTGAAGGCCTCTTCGGCCGGCCAGCCGCGGCAGATCGCGAGGTAATCCTTGGTGACGTCGCCGCCCATCAGCGATTTGCCGAGCACGCTGGCGCTGTCGCGATCGAAGGCGAGCAGCAGGCAGCCGCTGGTGGCGCGGTCGAGGCGGTGGACGAGGAAGATCGGCTTGCCGAGCTGTTCGCGCAGGCGGTCGGCGAGGAAGTCGTCTTCGCCGCGGGCGAGCTTGCTGTCGTGGACCATCAACCCGGCGGGCTTGTTGACCACGGCGAGCTGGTCGTCAAGGTGCAGCAGCTGCAGGGGCGGAAGCGCCACGGGCGGCTCGGCGAGGGCCTCTGCCTGCAGCTCGAGGGCGCTCATCGGCGCCACCAGGCACTGGCCAGCGAGAACACGCCCGCCGCGCCGGTCACCCAGCTCCACACCGGGGCATCGCCGAAGTACCAGCCACCGGGCTGCAGACCGTACAGCACCGCGGCGACGATCATCAGGCCGACGCCGGCGATCGCGGCCACCGCGCGCTTCTGCAGTTTCTGCACGCTGATGTTCAGCGCGGCCAGATCGCCCGAGCGCATCGACAGTTCGTGGTCGCCCTCCACCTGCTGGCGCAGCCAGGCGTGGACCAGGCGCGGCATGTCCGGCGTATGCGTCATGATTTCGGGCAGGCGCTTGCGCACTTCCTTGAGCACGCGGCGCGGGCTGTAGCGCTCGCGCAGGATGCGTTCCAGCACCGGCCGCGCGACCGCCCAGATGTCCAGCTCGGGATCGAGCTGACGCCCGACGCCTTCGATGTTGAGCAGGGTCTTCTGCAGCAGGATCAGCTGCGGCTGCAACGTGAGCTCGTAGCGCTGGGCCACCCGGAACAGCTTGATCAGCACCTCGGCCAGCGAGATCTGCGACAGCGGGCGGGTGAAATAGGGTTCGCACACCGAACGCGCGGCCGCTTCGAGTTCATCGATGCGCACGTTGTTGGGCATCCAGCCGGCCTCGACATGCAGCGCGGCCATGCGCCGGTAATCCTTGTTGAAGATGGCCATGAAGTTCTCGGCCAGGTAGTACTGATCTTCTTCGGAGAGCTGGCCCATGATGCCGAAATCCAGCGCGATGAAGCGCGGGTTGTCGCGGCGCGCCGGATCGACATCGACCCAGATGTTGCCGGCGTGCGCGTCGGCGTGGAAGAAATTGTCGCGGAACACCTGGGTGTAGAACACCCGCACGCCCTTGGCGGCCAGCGCCCTGCGGTCGATGCCGGCCTTGTCCAGCGCGACGATGTCGTCCGACGGGATGCCCCACACGCGCTCCAGGGTCAGCGCGCGCTCGGCGGTGTGGCTCCAGATCACCTCGGGCACGTACAGATCGTCCGAGTCCATCCAGAACCGGCGCAGAACGCTGGCATTGGCGCCTTCGCGCTGCAGGTCCAGCTCGGCGGCCAGGGTGTTCTCGACTTCGGCGACCACTTCGCGCGGGCGGATCTTGTCGGCGCGCGGGTGGGCGCGCTCGATCAGCGCGGCGGCCGACTTCAGCAGCGCGATGTCGGCGTCGATCTGCTTTTCAATGTCCGGGCGCAGCACCTTGACCACCACCTGGCGGCCGTCGGCGAGCGTAGCCGCGTGCACCTGTGCGATCGAGGCCGAGGCCAGCGGCTGCAGGTCGAAGCTGACGAAGGCTTCGCTGACCGGGCGGCCGAGCGCCCGTTCGACGATGGCCTGCGCGGCGGCGCCATCGAACGGCTTGACCCGGTCCTGCAGCAGGGTGAGCTCGTTGGCGACGTCGGCCGGGATCAGGTCACGGCGGGTGGAGAGGATCTGACCGAACTTGACGAAGATCGGGCCGAGGTCCTGGAGGGCCAGGCGCAGGCGGGCCCCGCGCGACTGTACGGCGATGTCGGCCGAGGCACGCGGCACGAACGGCTTGGCCAGGCGCAGCCAGCGCTCGGCCGGGGTGCCCTGGAGCAGATCGTCGAGGCGGTAGCGCAAGATGATGCGGCCGATGCGGCTGGCCCGGAAGATCGCCTTCATGCGCCCACCTGCCGCAGGCGCTGCACGCGCACGGCCAAGCGTTCGACGTCATCACGCATCACGTCCACATCGTCGTGGAAGGCATCCAGTTCTGCTCGCGGTACCACGTCGCGCGACTCCTCGGTGACAAATTCAGCGGCGCTGTGCGCCAGGTCGGACGCGCCGCGGCGGGCGTGCTGCAGGGCCGAGCGCAGGGCGTTGGCGATCTGCACGCCCATCACCTCGCCGAACACGCGCACGAACGGCTGCTGCCAGTCCGGATCGAAACGGGTCGCCAGCTGCTGCAGGCGGCGGGCCAGCTCGGCATCGCCGGAGACCTTGACCCGCCCGGCCGGCGCATCACCGCCCCGGCGTGCGTTGGCCAGGAACGGCAACTGGGCCAGCACCCCGCCCAGCGTGCTGCGCACGGCCAGGTCCGGCTCCTGCTGCGGATCGACCGGACCGACCGTGAGGTGTTCACCGTCCACCCCGATCCGCATCGCCAGCGCGGGCGATTCCAGGGTCAGGGCGATGTGGCGGCCATCCAGCGCGGCCAGCGCGCTGCGGGTGTCCGGGTCCAGCGCCAGCGCGCGGTTGAGCGTGAGCTGCAGCGCGGTGCCGGCCAGCGGCTTGAGGGAAGAGAGCAGGGAACGGGCCATCAGCGCATTCTACCGCGCCCCCTTGAACGGCGGGCGTCCGCGGGCCTCACGCGTCGCCACCCGCCAGGTGTCCACCGCATCGACACGGGACGCGCGTTTTCCCGGGCACCGACTCGGTTCATGCTATGGCTCCCCAACACAGCAGCAGGAGCGGCAACAGGCATGGGCAAGACCCGGGTAGGCATCATCTTCGGCGGCCGGTCGGCCGAACACGAGGTTTCGCTGCAGTCGGCGAAGAACATTCTCGATGCCTTGGACAAGGAGCGTTTCGAGGTCAGCCTGATCGGCATCGACAAGCAGGGCCAGTGGCATCTCAGCGACCCGCATGACTTCCTGCTCAACGCCGGCGATCCGGCACGGATCGCGTTGCACCGCTCGGGCAATGCGGTCGCGGTGCGACCGGGCCTGGAGCGCCAGCAGCTGGTCCCGACCGATCCGGCCACCGCGCTGGAGCAGATCGACGTGGTGTTCCCGATCGTGCACGGCACGCTGGGCGAGGATGGCTCGCTGCAGGGCCTGCTGCGCATGGCCAACCTGCCCTTCGTCGGCTCCGGCGTGCTGGGCTCGGCGGTGGCGATGGACAAGGACGTGGCCAAGCGCCTGCTGCGCGATGCCGGGCTGGCGGTGGCGCCGTTCGCCTGCTTCAACCGGGTCACTGCGGCCCGCGCCGATTACACCGCGCTGGTGGCCGCGCTGGGCACGCCGCTGTTCGTGAAGCCGGCCAACCAGGGCTCCTCGGTGGGCGTGAGCAAGGTGCGCACCGAAGCGGAATTCCATGCCGCGCTCGCGCTGGCACTCTCGTTCGATCACAAGGCACTGGTGGAAGCGGCGATCGACGGCCGCGAGATCGAATGCGCGGTGCTGGGCAACGAGCACCCCGAAGCCAGCGTCTGTGGCGAGGTGGTCGTGCACGATGATTTCTATTCCTACGACACCAAGTACATCAGCGACACCGGTGCGGACATCGTGGTGCCGGCAGCGATCACGGCGGCGGAGCAGGCCCGTATCCGCAACATCGCGGTGCAGGCCTACCAGGCGCTGGACTGTGCCGGCCTGGCCCGGGTGGATGTGTTCCTGACGCCGGCCGGTGAGGTGGTGATCAATGAGATCAACACGCTGCCCGGCTTCACCCGCATCAGCATGTACCCGAAGCTGTGGGCGGCCAGCGGCCTGGATTACACCGCGCTGATCACGCGGCTGCTGGAGCTGGCGATGGACCGGCATGCGCATGAGCGCGATCTGCAGAGCTCCATCGCAACGACGGCCTGAGCATCGTTGCCGATGTCAGGCCGTCATGGTTTCCGCTGCGCGTCCCACGCCGGAGAGAGGTGGCGTGGGACGCGCGGGACACTAGGTCCGCTTGCGGAACATCGACACCACCGCCAGGATCAGGAAGACGACGAACAGGATCCAGGCAACGTTGCTGGCGGCGCCGGCAATGCCCGAGAAACCAAGTACCGCCGCGATGATGGCGATGACAAAAAAGATGACGGCGTAATGCAGCATGTCGACCCTCGCGTTGATGCGTGCCGGAGTTGGCGTGGGGCCATGTTCACCAACCTGCGGTGTTCAGGGAGTGATGGATTCCTGTGCGTTCGATGAAGATGCCAGCCGGACCAGCCCTTCTTCGATGCTGACCCGGGGCACATAGCCGAAGTCGCGGCGCGCCGGTTCCATGCTGTACCAGTGCGGGGTGCACAGCTGCTCGGCCAGGAAGCGGGTCATCGGCGGCTCGCCGCGCAGGCGCAGCAGCGGCCACAGCCGCTCGCAGACCGCGCCGATCCGGTAGGCCGCCTTGAAACTGATCGACTTCGTCACCGGCGGCGCATCCACCGCGGCCAGCAGCTTGTTGAGCAGCTCGCGCATCGGCAGCGGCTCGCCGTTGGAAATGAAGTAGGCCTTGCCGGCGCAGGCCGCCCCCGGCGCGAGGTGCTCCAGGGCCAGGAAGTGGGCGAGCGCGGCGTTGTCGATGTAGGTGGTGTCGACCTTGTTCTGGCCGTCACCGACGAACCGCAGACGGCCGGCGCGGGCACGCTCGGCCAGGCGTGGCACCAGCTGCTGGTCGCCCGGGCCCCAGATCAGCCGGGGGCGCAGCGCGATGGTGGCCAGGCGTGCATCGTTGGCCGCCAGCACGCGCTGTTCGGCGATGGCCTTGGTGGCCGCGTACGGTGCCTGGAAGTTCTCGCCGTAAGGCACCTCGTCCGCGCCCAGCCCTTCGACCGGGTGGGTGGCGCGGTGGGTCACGCTGGGCGTGGAAGTGTAGACCAGCCTGCCGACGCCGTGCGCACGGCAGGCCGCCATGACGTTGTCGGTGCCGACCACGTTGGCCTGGTGGTAGCTGTCATAGCTGCCCCAGGCACCGGCCTTGGCCCCGTTGTGGAAGACCGCATCGACCCCGGCCACCGCGTGCATCACCGCCTGCGCATCGGCCAGGTCACCGCGGATCTGGCCCACGCCCATCGCCTGCAGCGCGGGATAGTGGCCCCGGTTGAAGGCCAGCACCTGGTGGCCGCGCTCGATCAGCCCCTTGCACAGGGCCTGGCCGAGGAATCCACCGCCGCCGGTCACGAGGATCTTCATGCGCGCTGCTCCAGTTGCGTGGTGGCCCAGACCGCGAGCTTCTCGCGGCCGATCTTGGCGTTATGGCGGATGTCGACCGGGAAGCCCGGATGGGGCAGGAAGCGCTCGATGCGCGCGGTATGCGCGTGCGCGGCGGCCTCGCGGCGCAGCCGCTCGACCAGCGCGGGGGAATCGACGGTAGCGGGCAGCAGCTCGTAGCACAGCACCGGCACCTGCCGGCCCGGCGCACCCACGCCGACCAGCGCGGTGCGGGCGATGCCATCGAGCGCGTTGAACACCGGCTCGACCTGCTCGGTGTAGAGCGGGCCCTGCGCGGTTTCCACGCGCTGGGTCTTGCGCCCGCAGAACCACAGCCGCCCCTGCGCATCGAAGTAGCCGACATCGCCCATCCGGTGCACGACCCGCGTGCTGCCCTCGGCCAGGGTCTCGGTGATCTTCGCCGCGGCGGTGGCCTGCGGGCGGTTGAAGTAGCTGTCGGTGGCGGTCGGGCCGGCCACGGTGATCTCGCCGACCTCGCCGGTGGCCAGCACGCGGGCCTGCGACCAGGCCGGCAGCGGCGCGTCGTCGATGGCGATGATGCGCACGTCGTTGGGTGCGACCACGCGGCCGACGCAGGTACCGGCGCCGGCCTCGGTGGCCTGGCGGGTGTTCTCCAGCTCACGGCCTTCGATCACGGCGACGGGCAGGCACTCGGTGGCGCCATAGGGCGTCCAGAACTGGGCGTCGTCGGGCAGCAGGCGGCGGATCCGCGCGACCACGTCGGGCGGCACCGGGGCGCCGGCCGAGGTGACCCGGCGCACGCCGGGCAGCGGCTGGCCATGGTCGGCCAGCACCCGCATCAGCGCCGGCGAACCGAACAGCTGGGTGACGCCGAAACGGTTGATCGCATCATGCAGCCTGCGCGGATCGGCCTGGGCCGGACGGGTCGGGTCCATGTCCGGGATCACCGAGGTCAGCCCCAGCGCCGGATCGAACAGCGCGAACGGCGGGAAGGTCGGCAGGTCCACCCCACCCGGCTCCATCCCGAAGGCGGCGCGCAGCAGCTCGACCTGGCCGACGAAATGACGGTGGCGGTAGACCACGCCCTTGGGCACGCCGGTGGAGCCGCTGGTGAACAGGATCGCGGCGACATCCTCGCCATCGGTCGGGGCCAGTGCGGGGGCCGCCGTGGCGCCCTGGGCTTCCAGCCGGGCCAGGGTGGTGCCCCCCCAGCCCCAGCGGCGGCCGACGGTCACCAGCAGGCGTGCGGAGCGGCACCAGCGCAGGGCCAGGCGCGCCACGTGGGCCAGGCCGATGCCGATGAAGGCCTCCGGCTGGGCCTCGTCCAGGCACTGTTTCAGCGCGCGCTTGTCGATGCCGGGGTCGACCAGCACCGGCACCGCGCCGTTCTTGAACAGCGCGAACATCAGCAGGAAGAACTCCGGCGAGGGCCGCACCATCACCACAGCGCGCACGCCGCGGCCGATCCCGTGGGCCGCCAGGCCGGCCGCCATCGCGTCGCTGCGGGCATTGAGGGTGCGGTAATCCAGGGTGACGTCATAACGCGCCATGCCGCCGGGCCCGGGCTTGCCGGGGCAGCGGATGGCGATCTGGTCGGGGCGTTCACGGGCCAGCTCGGGCAGGCGCGCGGCGATATTGATGGCGCTGTTCATCCGTTCATTGTCGCCGCTGCAGAAAATTCTTGCGCGCCGGCCGTTGGCGTGGAAAATTCGCGGCCTTCCCACCCATCCACGCATGGCGTGGATCTACGCGTCTCCAGCCGGTGCCCCCATGCCCCATCCCTGCCTCACCTGCGGCGCCTGCTGCACCCAATACCGTGTGGCCTTCCATTGGATGGAATCCGACGAGGTCACCCCCGGCGGCGTCCCGCACGAACTCACCCAGGTGCTGGACCCGCACCGGCTGTGCATGCGCGGCACCCTGTCCAAGCCGGTGTACTGCGTGGCGCTGGATGCGGAGATCGGGGTGTATTCGCGCTGCAGCATCCACCCCAACCGCCCCAGCGTCTGCCGTGAGGTCGATGCTTCGTGGGAGTACGGCAAGGCCAGCCCGCAGTGCGACAAGGCGCGCGTGGCGCACGGCATGCCGGCGCTGACCCTGGCCGACTGGCGCTGGCGGGACGAGGCGGGCAATGACGACGATCATCCCGATGACAACGGGAATTCCCCGGCGCCGCCGCAGGCACCGATCGCGGCATAGGACGCGTACCGACCCACCGCCGGTGCCTGCCGGATCGACGCTGGGCAGGTGACGACCGTGGGTCGTCACGCCGGTCAGATCGGGTTGCGATCCAGGAACGCGCGGATCTTCGGCACCAGCACCTCGTGCTTGTCTTCCAGCACGTAATGGCCGGCATCCTCGAAGGCATGCACTTCGGCCTGCGGCAACGCGGCCTGGAAGCCCTTCAGGAAGTGATGGTCGAACACGAAATCGCGCAGGCCCCAGCCGATGAAGACAGGTCGGTCGGCGTACGACGGCAGCGTCTGGCCGGACCGCTCCAGCAGCGACCAGGCCTTGTCGGCCGGCGACAGCGGGATGTCCTGCATGAAGCGGATGGTGCTGATGCGGTTGGCATAGCTGTTGTACGGCGACACGTACGCGCGGCGCACCTCCGCCGGCATCTTCCGTTCCACGCCCAGCCACGAGGCACCGGACGAGAAGGCGTTGAAGGTGCGGATGATCCACTCGCCCACCGTCCAGTGGCGGCCCAGCGCGATCTGCCACGGCATCGTCTTCGCGGCCGGCATCGGGAAGGCGGCGGTGTTGAGCACCACCAGGCGCTTGACCTGGGCATGGTGCGAGAGCGCCCAGCCGAAGCCGATCATGCCGCCCCAGTCGTGCACGGCCAGGGTCACCGGGCCGATGATGCCCAGGTGCGCGAGCAGCGCATCCAGGTCGTCCACGCGCGACTGCAGGGTGTACTCGTAGTGCGCGTCATCGGGCTTGTCCGACAGGCCCATGCCGATATGGTCCGGCACGATGCAGCGGTATCTGTCCGACAAGCCGGCCACCAGGGTGCGCCAGTAATAGCTCCACGACGGGTTGCCGTGGACCATCACCACCACCTCGCCATCGCGCGGGCCTTCGTCGAGATAGTTCATCGACAGACCGGGGCGCACCTCGAAGCGGTGCGGATGGGCGGGGTAACCGGGCAGCTGGGGCATGCAAACGCACCTGTGAAAAGGGCCGGCAGAACCGGCCCTTGATGTTCAATTCCAACGCCGCAGCAGGCTGCGGCGCGTGGTTTACCAGACCACTTCGGCCATCGAGCAGTTCAGGCCCGAGCCGATGCCGAGCAGTGCGATGCGATCGCCCTTCTTCAGCTTGCCCAGCTGCTTGAGCTTGCTCAGCACGATCGGCACCGAGGCCGGGCCGATGTTGCCGTGCTCGCCGAAGATCGTCATCACCTTCTTCGGGTCGATGCCGAAGTTCTTGATGAAGGCGGCGGTGTGCGGCTGGCTGACCTGGTGGATCACGAACTGGTCCAGTTCCTCCACGGCCCAGCCCAGCGCTTCGCGGGCGGCGACGAAGGTCTTCTGCGCCAGCTTGATGCCTTCGATCAGCAGCATGCGGGTGTCGGTGACCATGCGGTCCAGGTTGCCGCGGCATAGCTGGTTCCACTCGGTGGCCGAGCGGGTCACGCCACCGCGGTAACGCGGGGCATCGGGCACCAGCTCGGTGCGCGCCATGACCATCGCCGCGGCACCGCAGCCCAGGGTCAGGGCCGCCATCTCGTTGCGGAAGTCATCGGCGGTCACGCCCGGCAGGGCCATGCGCTCGAGGGTCTTCTCGTACACCAGGTTGGCGGTTTCACCGTCGACGATCAGCGCGTAGTCGATCTCGCCGCGTTCCAGCATGCGGGCGGCGATGTCCATGCCGTTGATGAAGGCCAGGCAGGCATTGGCGACGTCGAAGGTCATGCATTCGTCACCGACGCCCAGGTTGCCCGAGACGATGCTGGCCGTGGACGGCTCCAGGTAATCGCGGCTGACCGAAGTGTTGACCAGCAGGCCGATCTTGTCGGCGCCGATCCCGGCGTCTTCCAGGGCTTTGCGGGCGGCCAGCGTGGCGGCGTCGGAGGCCAGCATGTCGGCATCCCACAGGCGGCGGGCGTGGATGCCCGCGATGTCGCCGAGCACATCGGTGCGGATGCCAAGGCGATCCAGCGTCGGCTTCAGCCGTTCGTTGATTTCCTTGGACGTCAGCGTGTGCGGCGCGTCGATGTGCGCCAAGCCGGCGATCGAGACATTCTTGAAGAGCATCAGTTAGCGCCAAGGCTCAGGCAAAGGGGGCGCTATTGTAAGCCGGCACGGGTTTCACCGCACCTTTACGAATTCACGCCCAGGCGTATGGTCCGGGCGCGGTGTGAAGGATTCAGCGTGGCGGGCACTGGAAGGCCAGGAAGCGCTGGCTGCCATCGGCAGGCAGGCCCGAGGCCTGCACGGCATTGGCACCGGCACTGGGTGCCTCGTTGCGGGCCAGGGTTTCCAGCTCTTCCTGCACGCGCAGCGGATTGCGGTTGTAGAAGCCGACCTTGCTCTTCACGGTCACCACCACCTCGCCCTTGCTCTGGCAGCCGCTGGGCGCAGGGCCGGCCGGCAGCACGCGGACCGTCTTCCCGGACGACTCGATCGGCACCCAGGTGCAGGCGGAAACGCTGAGGATCAGGGCGGACAGAAGCAGAATGCGCATGGACAAGGCCTGGCTGGAATACATGAGGGAGTGTGCGGGAAACATCTGAATCGGGGGTGATCAGGTGCCGGGACGGTTCCCGGCACCCGATGGGCTGGCCGGCACGGTGGCCGGCCAACGGTCGGCATCATCGTGCCTTGGGCTTCGCTGCCGCCGGAGCGGCCGGGGCCTGGACGGCGTTCCCTTCCGCGTCGATCACCTGCACCTGGCCGAGGTTGAGCGCACGCACCGGCGCCTCGGTCTGCTTGAGGTCGCCGACCACCACCCAGGTCAGTGCGTTCGGGTCCAGCGTGGCCGCGGCCTGCTGCACCTGGGCCGGGGTCATTGCTTCGATCTCGGCCTTGCGCTGGACCACATAGTCGTCCGGACGCTGGTAACGCACGATCCCGCTGATGGTGCCCATCACCGCACTGGCGGTCTCGTAGGCACCGGGCAGGCTCAGGTTCTGGATGTTGCGGATGCGGGTGACTTCCGCGGCGGTCGCCGGCTCGGTGCCGTCGGCGAACTCCGCGATTTCCTTGCGCATCTCCTTCATCGCCTCGGCGGTCTTGTCGATCTGCACCGGCGCCACGGCCATCCACGGGCGCTGGCCCAGGGTGCTGCTGGCGGAGGTGCGGGCGCCGTAGGACCAGTGCTTGTCCTCGCGCAGGTTCATGTTGAGGCGCGAGGTGAAGTCACCGCCCAGCACGCCATTGGCGATATCGAAGCGGGTTGCACCGGGGTCCATGGTCGACGGCACCACCTGGCTGGCGAACAGGTTGGCCTGCACCGCACCCGGTTGGTCGATCAGGTAGACGCGCGACTGCGCCGGACGTGCCACGGCGACCGGGGCCTTGACCTGCGGCGCCGGGCCTTCGGCCTTCCAGTCGCCGAACTGGCGCTCCAGCAGCGGCACGATTTCCTTCAGCGTGGTATCGCCGACCACGATCAACGTGCCCTGCTCGGGACGCAGCCAGTCGCGATGGAAACCGACCAGGTCGTCGCGGGTCAGCGTCTGGATGTCCACTTCATTGCCGCTGCCGGTGAACGGAATCGCATACGGATGGCCCCCGCCGTACAGCAGCGTCGGCATGACCCGCATCGCCACCGCGCTCGGGTTCACCTTTTCCTGCTGGATGCCGGCGATCCAGGTGGCCTTGATGCGGTCGATCTCGGCTTGGTCGAAGCGCGGCTGCCGCAGCATGTCGGCATACAGGGCCAGCGACGGCGCCAGGTTTTCCTTCAGCGCGGACAGGTAGACGCTGGTGCTGTCCAGCGAGGCGGAGGCATCGAGCTTGGCGCCCAGTGCATCGGCCGCATCGGCGAACGGCAGCGCACCGAGCTTGCCGGCACCTTCGGTCAGCAGGCCCATGGTGAAGTTGGCCGTGCCGGACTTGCGGCCCTGGTCGGCGGTGAAGCCGCCCGGGAACTCATAGCTGAACTGCACGACCGGGATGTCATGGCGCTCGGCCAGGATCACCTGGGTGCCGTTCTTCAGCGTGGCGCGGCGCAGCTCCGGGAATTTCAGATCCGGGAAGGTCTTGGTCTGCGGCACGCCGGTGCTGCGGTCGACCTGCTTGGGCAGCGTCGTGAAGCGGGGATCCACGGCAGGCACGGTGAACGGCTTGGGCGTTTCCGACGGCAGTTCGGCCAGGGCAACGCGCGCACCCGGCTCGACCACGATGGTGTGGTCGCCGATGCCCAGCCACTTGGCACCGACATCACGCACCTGCGCGGCAGTGGCCGCATCGATGGTCGCCAGCGATTTGCGGAAGCAGCCCGGGTCACCTTCGTACACGGTGCACTCGGCCAGCGCGTCGGCCTTGCCGCCGAAACCACCGATACGCTCGATGCCGCGGATGAAGCCGGCACGGAACGCGGTCTTGCCACGGCTGAGCTCATCGGCGGTCGGACCGTCCTTGGCCAGGCGCTTCACTTCCTCATCGATGATCGCCTCGACCTTGGCCGGGTCCACGCCCTGCTTGACGCTGGCCATGATCACGAAATTGGAGCCCAGCTGCGAGCTGTAGGCACCGGCGCTGATGTTGTCGACCAGCTTGTCCTGGTGGAGCAGGCGCTGATCGAGGCGCGAGGACTTGGCACCGCCGAGGACCTGGGCGAACAGCTGCAGCTGGTCGATGTCGGTGGTGCCGACCTGCGCCACGTTCCAGGCGCGGTAGATGCGCGCCTGCGGCACCTTGTCGGTCATCACTTCGCGCGTGCTCTTCTCGCGCTTGGCCACGTCCACCTTGGGCTGGGCCATGCTCGGGCCGGCCGGGATGTCGCCGAAGTACTTGGCGACCTTTTCCTTCGCGGTGGCCACGTCGATGTCGCCGGCCAGCACCAGCACCGCATTGTTCGGGCCGTACCAGGTGCGGAACCAGGTCTTCACGTCATCCAGCGAGGCGGCGTTGAGATCGTTCATCGAGCCGATCACGCTGTGGTGGTACGGGTGGCCGGCCGGATACATCGCGCGGGTCAGCTTTTCCCAGACCTGGCCATACGGCTGGTTCTCGCCCTGGCGCTTCTCGTTCTGGACCACGCCGCGCTGTTCGTCGAGCGCGGCCTGGTCGATCGCACCGAGCAGGTGGCCCATGCGGTCGGACTCCATCCACAGCGCCATGTCCAGCGCGGTGGTCGGCACGTTCTCGAAGTAATTGGTGCGGTCGGTATTGGTGGTGCCGTTCTGGCCGGTCACGCCGACCTGCTTGAAGGGCTCGAAATACTCGCCGTCGTGGTTCTCGCTGCCCTGGAACATCAGGTGTTCGAACAGGTGCGCGAAGCCGGTGCGGCCGGCGGGCTCGTCCTTGCTGCCGACGTGGTACCAGATATTGACGGCCACGATCGGCGCCTTGCGGTCGGTGTGCACCACCACGCGCAGGCCATTGGGCAGGGTGAACTGCTCGAACGGAATGTCGACCTTGGCCACCGTGGCCGGCTTTGCCAGGACCGGCGCAGGCGCGAGCGAGCCCAGGGCGGCGGAGAGCGCGACAGCCAGCAGCGCAGCACGCGGTCGAAGTTGGACGGTCATTCCGGTTCCTTGGTCATGAAAGTGAAGCCGGATGCTAGCGCGCCGCCCGGGCAAAAGGCATCGGCCAACAGTCATTGGGGTCGAAACGGACAGCCTGCGGGCCCTGCAGCGGACAACTGTCCGGACAGCGGACACCGTCATGCCGGGAAAAACCCTTTTGAATCAACGACGAAAAGTTGGCACGCGGCCTGCTTGGTACTGGGCGAGGGAAGCAAGGTTCAAATGGAAACTGACTGGATGCTGAACAGAAACAAGAAAGTTGAAATTGTTCTTGCGCGCCCAGAATCGGTGTACTACCTTACTACCACACCACTGCTCACCAACACTAAACAGGACCTCGCCATGAACACCAAGACGCTCGCCATCGCCATCGCCCTCGCCGCCGGTTCCGCGTTTGCTTCGTCGGTGCAGGCCGCCCCCGCCATCGTCACCCTGGACACCGTGCAGGTCCGCCCGTCGGCCGACCAGATCGCCCAGGCCGAAGTGGAGCGCACCAGCAGCATCCCGACTCTGGCCGTCGTTGAAGTCCGCCCGACCGCCGGCCTGATCGCCGAGTACCGCGCTGAACTGACCGCCACCCGCCGCGTCACCACGCTGGCCGCCGTCGAAGTGCGCCCGACCGCCGAACAGCGCCAGGCCCTGGCCGCCGAACAGCGCAACGATCGCGGCTACGTCGCCACCTTCACCGCGGCCGCCACCGCCGTCGCCAACGAAGTGATCATCAACCTGCCGACCCTGCAGGTGCGTCCGTCGCCGGCCGATCTGCAGGCCCTGGCGCTGGAAACCGCTGCCGCCGCCGCCTCGACCGCTGCCTCGACCCTGATCCGCCAGTAAGCCGTCGCTGCAGTCCCCCGCGGCCTCGGCGTACACTTCGCCGATGACTGCCACGCCCACGTTCCATGTCGTCCTGTTCCAACCCGAAATCCCGCCGAACACCGGCAATGTGATCCGCCTCTGCGCCAATACCGGCGCGCGGCTGCACCTGATCGAGCCGCTCGGTTTCGACCTGAGCGACAAGCAGCTCAAGCGCGCCGGCCTGGACTATCACGAGTACGCCCGACTGCAGGTCCATCCCGACCTCGAGACCGCCCTGCAGGTGATTGCGCCCAAGCGCCTGTTCGCGCTGAGTACCCGCGGCAGCGTGCGTTACGACACCCCGCAGTTCGACGATGGCGATGCCTTCCTGTTCGGCCCGGAAACCCGCGGCCTGCCCCAGGACCTGCTCGACAGCCTGCCCGACGGCCGACGCCTGCGCCTGCCGATGCAGCCGGACAACCGCAGCCTCAACCTCTCCAATACCGTGGCCGTGGTGATGTACGAGGCGTGGCGCCAGCATGGGTTTGCCGGCGGGGTGTGACAGTGCGCCAGGTGTGCCGACCGACGGTCGGCACCTGCCGTCTGCGTAGCACCTGACCGTTGGTCAGGTGACCTTAGAACGCGTTGATGCCGGTCAGCTCGCGCCCGATCACCAGCTGGTGCACGGTCTCGGTGCCCTCGTAGGTGATCACCGATTCCAGATTCAGCGCGTGCCGGATCGCCACGTGCTCGGTGGTGATGCCGGCGCCGCCGAGCAGGTCGCGGCACTCGCGCGCGATGTCGATGGCCATGCGGCAGTTGTTCCACTTGGCCAGGCTGACCTGCTGCGGCTGCAGCTGGCCGGCGTCCTTCAGGCGGCCCAGCTGCAATGCCAGCAGCTGCGCGGTGGTGATCCGGCGCGCCATGTCGGCCAGCTTGATCTGCGCGCTCTGTGTGGCGGCCACCGGGCGGCCGAACAGCACGCGCTGCTTGGTGTAGGCCAGCGCTTCCTCCAGGCAGGCCACCGCGGCGCCGATCGGGCCCCAGCTGATCCCGTAGCGTGCCTGGTTCAAGCAGCCCAGCGGACCTTTCAGGCCCTGCACGTTCGGCAGCCGGTTGCGGTCGGGCACGCGCACGTTGTCGAAGAACAGCGCACCGGTGAGCGAGGCGCGCAGGCTCATCTTGTGCTTGATCTCCTGCGTGCTGAACCCGGCCATGCCCTTTTCCAGCACGAAGCCCTGGATGCCATCTTCGGTATGCGCCCAGATGATCGCGATATCGGCCACCGGCCCGCTGGTGATCCACATCTTGCTGCCGTTGATCACCCAGTCACTGCCGTCGCGCACCGCGCGGGTCTTCATCGCCGCCGGATCGGAGCCGCCGTGCGCCTCGGTCAGGCCGAAGCAGCCGATCACCGTGCCGGTGGCCATGTCCGGCAGCCAGCGCAGGCGCTGTTCTTCGCTGCCATAAGCGTAGATCGGGTACATGCACAGCGAGCTCTGCACCGAGACGAAACTGCGCAGGCCCGAATCGCCGCGCTCCAGTTCCTGGCAGATCAAGCCGTAGCTCACCGCGTTCAGTCCGCCGCCGCCGTATTGTTCGGGCAGGCTGGAGCCGAGCAGGCCGAGCGAGGCGATCTCCGGGATCAACTCGTCCGGGAAACGTCCGTCGTCGAAGGCATCGCCGATGATCGGCAGCACCCGCGTATCGGTGAAGCGCGCCACCGTTGCCTGCACCGCGCGCTCCTCCTCGCTGAGCAGCGAACGGATATCGAACAGATCGAACGGATTCAGTGACATGGCATCCCGGCAGGTGGCGGTGGAACAGGCCCCCATTGTGGTCGTTGTCGTGGAAGGGGCCAAGGGAAGCGGCGACGGCCGGCACGTGCCCGACGTGCTGCACCGCAGCATCCGTGCGCCGAACACGCGGCGACACCGCTGTCATCGTCGGCGATCTAGGCTTAAATGCGCCGGGCCGGTACTCTGGCGCACTGATCCAACCGTTTCGCCGTGGTGTGACACGCGCGATTCCCAGGCAACCGCCGCCCGTTCAACCGCGGCACTACCCAAGAGTTACGCAGCCCCATGAGCGAAGAAATCAACGTCCTGCCCCCGCGTGAAGTGATGGAATTCGATGTGGTGATCGTGGGTGGTGGCCCTGCCGGGCTGGCCACCGCGATCCGGCTGCGCCAGCGCGCGATCGAGGCCGGCCGCGAGCTGTCGGTGTGCATCCTGGAAAAGGGTTCCGAACCGGGCGCGCACATCCTCTCCGGTGCGGTGATGGACCCGCGCGCGCTGACCGAACTGTTCCCGGACTGGGCCGAGCGCGGCGCGCCGCTGAAGCAGAAGGTGACCCGCGACGAATTCCTGTTCCTCAATGAGACGGGCTCGCGCAGCACGCCCAACGCGCTGCTGCCGGAGTGCTTCCACAACGAGGGCAACTACATCGTCAGCCTGGGCGAAGTCACCCGCTGGCTGGCGCAGCAGGCCGAGGCGCTGGAAGTGGCGATCTTCCCCGGCTTCCCGGCGGCGGAAGTGCTGTACAGCGACGACGGCGCCGTGATCGGCGTGGCCACCGGCGACATGGGCATCGAGAAGAACGGCCAGCCCGGCCCCGCGTTCGAGCGCGGCATGGCGCTGCACGCCAGGTACACGATCTTCGCCGAAGGCTCGCGCGGCCATCTCGGCCGCCAGCTGATCGCGCGCTTCCAGCTCGATGCGGGCAAGGATCCGCAGGCCTACGGCATCGGCATCAAGGAACTGTGGCAGATCGATCCGGCCAGGCATGAACCGGGCCTGGTGGTGCATGCCGCCGGCTGGCCGCTGGACAACGACACCTACGGTGGCGCGTTCCTGTACCACGCCGAAGGCGGCAAGGTCTCGATCGGCTATGTGGTCGGCCTGGACTACAAGAACCCCTGGCTGAGCCCGTTCGAAGAGTTCCAGCGCTTCAAGACGCACCCGGACATCCGCAAGCACCTGGAAGGGGGCAAGCGCATCGGCTATGGCGCGCGCGCGATCACGGCCGGTGGCCTGATGTCGCTGCCCAAGACGGTGTTCCCGGGTGGCGCGCTGGTCGGCTGCGAGGCCGGCTACCTCAACGTCAGCCGGATCAAGGGCAGCCATGCCGCGCTCAAGACCGGCATGCTCGCCGCGGATGCCGCCTTCGATGCGCTGGTCGCCGATCGCCAGCACGATGAGCTGAGCGCGTACCCGCAGGCGTTCGAAGCCAGCTGGCTGCATGCCGAGCTGCTGCAGTCCAAGAACTTCAAGCAGTGGTTCAAGAAGGGCCAGACCGTGGCCGCGCTGATGACCGGTGTCGAACAGTGGCTGCTGCCCAAGCTCGGCATCCGCAACCCGCCGTGGACGCTGCGCCACAGCACGCCGGACCACGCGTGCCTGGAACCGGCGTCGAAGCACGCGAAGATCACCTATCCCAAGCCGGATGGCGTGCTCACCTTCGACCGGCTCAGTTCGGTGTTCCTGAGCAGCACCAACCACGCCGAAGACCAGCCGAGTCATCTCACGCTCAAGGACGCCAGCGTGCCGGTGCGGATCAACCTGAGCGAGTACGCCGGGCCGGAAGCACGCTACTGCCCGGCCGGCGTGTACGAGTTCGTCGGCAGCGACGGGCATGAGCAGCTGCAGATCAACGCGCAGAACTGCGTGCACTGCAAGACCTGCGACATCAAGGACCCGACCCAGAACATCGTGTGGGTCACGCCGCAGGGCGGCGGCGGCCCGAACTACTCGGGCATGTGACCGGCATGGCCTGCGACCACCGGTCGCAGGCCGTCGGGCGCGGCAGTTGCCGTCGCACTGGCTATGCTGATCGTCCTGCCGGACATCTGCGCTGCGCCATGCCTCCTGCGTTCCGATCCCCCCTGCCGTTGCTGGTCTGCCTCGTGCTCACCGCGTGCGCACGCACCCCGCAGACGCCGGAACAGGCCCATCAACAGGATCTGCAGCGCGCGTTCGCGATCTGCGCCGGCTGCCACACGGTCAGCGCCGGTGGCGTGCACCGCTTCGGCCCGAACCTGCATGGCGTGATCGGCCGCCGTGCCGGCAGTGTCGCCGGCTACCCCTACTCCAACGCGATGCGCGAGGCTGGGCTGACCTGGAACGAACAGACCCTGGATGCCTTCCTGCGCTCGCCTGCGCAGGTGGTGCCCGGTAGCCGCATGGTCAACGCCACCGTCGACCCGGAGCGTCGCCGCCAGGTGATCGAATACCTGCGGCAGCAGCGCTGATCGCCCGGGTGACGCTCAGGATGCCTGCAGCTGCACCAGGTAATCGCGCAGCGCCGCATCGAACGCGCTGATCGCCTCGGCGTGCGCCGCCACGCCGTCTTCGTCCACGCCGTCCATCAGGCCACGCGCCTGGACCGCCAGCGCGTCCGCACCCACCGTCGCCAGGCCACCTACCATCCGGTGCAGCACCTCCACCAGCGCGGGCCCTGCCCGCTCATGCAGGGCTGCCTGCAGCCGCAGCAGATCGGCGGCGGATGTCGTGCACAGGCCCTCGATCAACACGTCCGCCACATGCGCCGATCCAAACCGGCGCACCAGGGTTTCGCGGTCGGGCGGCGCGTCGGTGACGCCCGATGCCTCCGGTGCGGCTGACCGGGCCGGCGGTACCTCCGGCAACCAGTGCAGCAGCGTCTGACTCAACGTGGCCAACGCCACCGGCTTGATCAGCAGGTCATCGATGCCGGCCTCGCGGCAGCGTTGCAGGTCGTTCCCCATCGTGCTGGCGGTCAGTGCGATCACCGGCAGCCGGGCGCTGCCGCGGTCACGCTCCTGGTCACGGATCCGTCGGGTCATCGCGTAGCCGTCCATGACCGGCATCCGGCAATCGGTGAGAACCAGGTCGAAGCGGGTGCGCGCGAGCAGCGCCAGCGCCTGTTCGCCATTGTCGGCCACGACGTGCGCCAGCCCGAGCTGCTGCATGCGCCAGCCCATCACCGCCTGGTTGGTGGGATGGTCCTCGACGATCAGTATCCGCCGCTGCAGCAGCGCGACCGGCAGCGGGAGCACCTGCGTCTGTTCTTCGGCGGCGCCAGGCTGCTCGTCGATCGGCACGGTGGGCAGGGTCAGCTGCACCTCTACGCAGGTGCCTTCACCCGGTGCACTGTGCAGCATCAGCGTGCCGTGCATCAGCGCCACCAGCCGCTGGCAGATGCTCAGGCCCAGGCCGGTGCCGCCGTACTGGCGGCTGGTCGCCGCGTCGGCCTGGGCGAAGGGCGCGAACAGGCGCTCGCGCTGCTCGGGCGAAATGCCGATGCCGGTATCGCGCACGGTCAGGCGCAGCCGCTGCGCGCCCTCGGCATCGGTATCGAGCACCTCCAGTGCGATGCCGACCTCTCCCGCGTGGGTGAACTTGATGGCGTTGCTGAGGAGGTTGAAGGCGATCTGGCGCAGGCGCAGGCCGTCGACCAGATGCAGGGCCGCCACGTCATCGTCGATCTGGATCTGCAGGTCCAGTCCCTTGGCCACCGCCTGCGGCGCGAGCAGCTGCTGCACGTTGCCGATCAGCGCACGCAGCGCGACCGGATGCGGCTGCAGCGACAGCGCGCCAGCCTCGATCCTGGAATAGTCCAGCAGGTCATCGAGCATCTGCCGCAGCATCTGCGCCGAGTCTTCGATCACGCCGATGATGCGGCGCTGCTCCCCGTCCAGCGAGGTATGCGAGAGCACCTCCATCATGCCCAGCACGCCCGCCATCGGCGTGCGGATCTCATGGCTCATCGTGGCCAGGAACTCCGATTTCGCGGCCGTGGCGCGCTCCGCGGCCGCCTTGGCCAACGCCAGCGCATCGGCCTGCGCGCGCGCCTCGGTCACATCCACCCAGTACCCGCTCCACAGCAGTGCGCCATCCTCGGCGTCGTAGGGCAGCGCGCGCGAACGCACCCAACGCAACGTGCCCCGCGGGGAGGTGCGGAATTCCATGTCCAACGGGGTGAAGTCGCGTGCGGCGCGATCCATGGCCTGGCGGACACCGGCGCGGTCGCGCTCGTCGATGCGGTCCATCAGCGCGCTTTCATCGGCCATGGCTTCGGCGGCGGTGACCCCGAACAGCGCTTCGGTATCACCGGCGATGTAGGGCAGGGACAATCGACCATCGCGCTCGCGCCGGCCCTGGTAGACGATCGCCGGCAGGTTGTCGGTAACCTCCGCCAGCCGCTGCTCGACCCGCCTGCGCATCGCCACTTCGCCGCGCAGGCGCCAGTAACCCCACCCATGCACCAGCAGCGCGGTCAGCAGCACCAGCCCCAGCGGCACCGCCCAGCGCGCGATCGCGCGCCAGTCCAGGCCGCTGCGGTACTCGGCCGTCAGCCAGTCGCTGCGGATCGCCTCGTGCTCGCGGGCGCTCATGTTGACCAGCATCCGGTCGAAGGTCGTGGCCAGCGGTGCGTACTGGCGCTTGACCGCCAGCGACAGCCGATCGCTGAAGCCGGCCGGCGCAGCCACGTGCAGCTGTGCGGGATAGCGTTCGCGCACGATCCGGTCGACGATCGCCAGATTGCCGATGTACGCATCGGCGTCGCCATGGGCCAACCGCGCCAGCGCCAGTTCGGCACTGCGCGCAGGCACGATGCGGGCGTTGGGCGCCTGTTGCAGGACGTAGCCGCGCAGGCGGTCCGGATCGGTCAACAGGATGCTGCGCCCATCCAGGTCGCCCACGCCCAGCACCGGGGGGCGGCCCGTGGCGGTGACCACCACGTTGGGGACGGTGATGAACGGCTGGCTGAAGACCCAGTCGTCGCCCAGGTAGCTGGAATCGTTGGGGATGCCCAGAATCGCGTCGACGTCGCCGCGCCGCAGTTGTTCGCGCACGTCGAACCAGTCGTGGGCAGGGACCCGGGTGAGCTGCGCACCGAGGTTGCGCAGCAGGCGCAGATACTCGGCCGAGACACCGCTGGGTTGGCCGGCGCTGTCGATGAAGGCCAGCGGCGCCGCATTCGGTGCGAAGGCGAGCCGCAGTGGCGTCGCCAGCACGCGTTTCTCGGCATTGCCGAGGATCAACTGCGACTGCACCGACCATGCCGGTGCCTGCAGCCAGCGCCGCCGCAGCCGTTCCCGCTCGGGCTCGGCCAGCGCGGCCAGTGCGGTGTCCAGCGCCTCGGCCAACGGCTGCTTGGCGTGGGGCACACCGAAGTGCAGGCGCTCCGGTGGCAGGTCACTGGGGCGCAGCAGCGCCACATCGGTCAGCCCCCGCCCGGCGATCAGCGCGGTGGCGACGTAGGCATTGCCGATGTAGACGTCGGCCTCGCCTTTTCCCACCATCGCGAGCGCGGCGGTGGTGTCGTCGGCCACCACGCGGCGGGCGGCGGGAAAACGCGCGCGGACGTCTTCGCTGGTCACGAACTCGCGTTCAGTCACCACGCGCAGGCCGCGCAGATCGGGATCGGCCGATGCCCGCGTATCGCCGGGGCGACCGACCAGGGCCAGCGGAGCATCGGCATAGGGTCGCGTGTAGACCATGCAGCGGGTGCGGTCGGCGGTGAGGGTGATGTTCATCACCACGTCGACCTCGCCGCGGCACGCCGCGTCCAGGACCTCGGTCCAGTCGCGGTACATCCGCACCTTTACCTGCACGCCGAGCTGCTGCGCGAGCAGGCTCAGATAGTCGTAACCCAGACCGGCGGGTTTGCCGTCGCGCAGGGATTCGAACGGCGGCCAGCCGCTGTCGTACATGCCAAGGATGATGGTAGGGTGCCTGCCAAGCCACTCGCTCTGCCGGGCCGACAGGGCGGGAGGGTTGGGGGCGGAGGCCGACACGGCCCAGGCCATCGCAAGCACGACCAGTACCAGCCAGCGAACGACGTGGGTACGCATGCTGCCTGATCTCCGTAGAATGATATTCCCATCCCGGCACGGCCCGACGGCTGCCTTACAGGCAATACTAGTCCATGACCCTGCGCATTATCATTGCCGATGACCATCCGGTCGTAAGGATCGGCACGAAGGCCGTGATCGAGTCCAGTGGCGTTGGCCAGGTGGTGGCCGAAGCCAGTACCGTGGCCGAGCTGATGACCGCGCTGTCCGATCACCCCTGCGATGTGCTGGTCACCGATTACGCCATGCCCGGCGGGCAGCAGGCCGATGGCCTTGCGATGATCGCGATGATCCGTCGCCGCTTTCCGACCTTGCCGGTGCTGATGCTCAGCGTGTCCAACAATCTGGCGATCCTGCGCATGGTGGTCGCCACCGGCGTGCTGGGGCTGGTCGACAAGACCTCCTCGATGGACGAACTGCCCTCGGCGATCCAGACCGTGCAGCGTGGCCTGCCCTACGTCAGCCAGACCCTGAAAGAGCGCATTGACGCAATCGGCACGAACAACGTGGAAGAAGGCGAGGCCAAGCCGCTGTCGCCGCGCGAAGTGGAAGTGCTGCGCCTGCTCGGCAGCGGCATGACGGTCAAGGAGATCGCCCTCCATCTGCACAAAAGCGTGAGCACCATCAGCCGCCAGAAAGGCGATGCGATGTTGAAGCTCGGCCTCAAGGGCGACGCCGAGCTGTTCGATTACCTGCGCGACGGCGAACGCTGATCGCCGCCGTCCGCTGACGGCCGCTCAACCGCATGTCCGGCCACCGCGATGCACGCTCATCGCAGCGATGGCGTGTGCATGTGCATAGCAGATACCGCAGATAAAGTTCCTTGAAATACCCTTGTATTTATGTACTGCTCAGTTTGATATTCAGGGCTAATTGGGGTGACTAACGGATAATTCACACCTGTCGCCAGCAGCGATTTCCCCTCCCCTCTGCTGGCGGACAAAACCAAAAAATAAAAAGGTGTCCCCGATGATGAAGACTTCCCTGCTTGCCCTGGGTCTGCTCGCTGCACTGCCGTTCGCTGCTTCGGCAACCGACGGCCTGTCGTACAACTATGTTGAAGGCGGCTACGTGAACACCGATGCCAAGGGCGGCGACGCCGACGGCTGGGCGGTGAAGGGCTCGGTCGCCGTGGCGCCGAACTTCCACATCTTCGGTGATTACAACGCGCAGGAAACCAAGCGCGGCAGCAATGACGTGGACCAGTGGAAGGTCGGTGTCGGCTACAACTACGGCATCGCCCCGACCACCGATCTGGTCGCCCGCGTTGCTTACCAGAAGTTCGATCCGAAGCACGGCCTGGACTTCAACGGCTACTCGACCGAAGTCGGCGTGCGCAGCGCGTTCACCCCGAACTTCGAAGGCTACGTGATGGCCGGTTACGAGGATTACAGCAAGAAGCACGGCATCAACCCGGACGGCGAGTTCTACGGCCGCGTCGGCGCCCAGGCCAAGCTCAACCAGAACTGGGGCCTGGCCGGCGAAGTGAAGCTGGCCAAGGGCGGCGACAAGGAATGGTTCGTCGGTCCGCGCTTCACCTGGTAATACGCGATACGCAACACCGCGGTACGTTGTTGGATGGCGCGGTCTCTCTCCCCTGCGCCATGAAGCCCGGCTTACGCCGGGCTTCTTTTATATGCAGCACCTGGCGACACCCTCGTCGGTACGCCACGAAACAACCCGGCCACGTGCCGGGTTGTTTCGTTCTGGCGCTGAAAAAAAACCCCGGCGCCTGCCGGGGTTTTTCACTTGAACAGCGTGTCCGGATACTCCGGCTTCTGTTCGCGTGCCAACAGCGCACGCAATCCTTCTTCCGGGGTCTGCTCACCGTGCAGCACGGCGCGCACCCGGTCGGAGATGGGCAGGTCGATGCCGTGACGCCGCGCCTGGCGCATCACTTCATCGGCGGTCTGCACCGATTCCACCACCTGGCCGATCTCGCGCACAGCATCGTTCAACGATTGCCCGCGGCCCAGGGCCAAGCCCAGCCGACGGTTGCGCGAGAGATCGCCGGTGCAGGTCAGCACCAGATCGCCCAGGCCGGCCAACCCCATCAGGGTTTCCGGCTTGGCGCCGATCGCGGCGGCCAGCCGCAGCATTTCATTGAGGCCACGGGTGATCAGGCCGGCACGGGCGTTGAGGCCCAGCTGCATGCCATCGGCGACGCCGGTGGCCACCGCCAGTACGTTCTTCATCGCACCGCCGAGCTCGGCACCGACCATGTCATCGCCGGTGTAGGCGCGGAACGCCGGGCCGTGCATCGCGTCGGCCACCTGCTGGGCGAAGTCCGGCGCGTCACCGTGCACGGTGATCGCGGTCGGCAGGCCCTGGGTGACTTCCTTGGCGAACGACGGGCCGGTCACCACCGCCAGCGGCACGTCCGGCCCGAGGACCTCACGTGCTACTTCGTGCAGGAACCGACCGGAGCCGGGTTCGAAGCCCTTGGTCGCCCACGCCACGCCGGCATCGGCCGGCCGCAGCGGCGCCAGCGCGCGCACGGTTTCACCGAAGGCGTGCGACGGCACCACCACCAGCACCCAGGCCGCGTCCTTGACGGCAGCGGCGAGGTCGGTGGTCGCGCGCAGCGACTCGGGCAGCGGAATGCCCGGCAGATAACGGGTGTTCTCGTGGCGCTGGTCGATGGCCTCGACCATCGCCGCATCGCGCCCCCACAGCACGGTCGGGTGACCGTGCCGCGCGAGCAGGCTCGCCAGGGCGGTGCCCCAGGAGCCGGCGCCGAGAACCGCGATTTTGTCTGCGTGGTTGCTCATCCGTACGACCGCAGCGCCGATCAGGCGTTGCCGGCCGGCTCGGAATCGGCGAGCGAGGTCTCGCCCTGTTCCTGGCGCTGGCGCAGGGTTTCGGCGTACAGGCCTTCGAAGTTGATCGGCTGCAGGAAGAACGGCGGGAAGCCGCCGGCCTGGATCAGCTCGCTCACCAGCGAACGCACGTACGGGAACAGGATGTTCGGGCACTGGGTGCCGAGCAGCACGTCGATCGACTGCGGGTCCAGGCCGACCAGGCCGAACACGCCGGCCTGCTGCACTTCGGCCACATAGGCGGTCTTCTCGCCGGCCTTGCAGGTCAGGGTCACGGCCAGCACGACTTCGAAGGCGTTCTCGCCCAGGCGCTGCACGCGCTGGTTCAGGTTGAGCTGCAGTTCCGGCTGCACGGCGTCATTGAAGACGGCCGGAGCGTTTGGCGATTCGAACGAAACGTCCTTGACGTAGATCTTCTCGACGGTGAACGAGGGACCGGTAGCGGCGTCGACCGGCGCGACGGCGCCGTTGGTGTTCTCTTCGGACATTTCCTGTTGCTCCAAAAATGAATGCTGTAAAAACGGATTGTTACATGCCCTGCGATGGGGGCGCTGTGCGCCGCGCACAAGGCGTGCGCCGCACTCCGAGGGGAATCAGTTGCGGCCCTTGACCAGCGGCAGCTCGGCCTGCTGCCACGCCGGGATGCCACCGTCGAGCACGCTCACCTGGGTGAAACCGGCCTTCTTGAGTGCCTTGGCCGCGGTCTCGGAGGCATTGCCGCTGCGGCAGACCAGCACCACCGGGCTCTGCTGCGCCTTGGCCACCAGCTTGTGCTCCGGGCCGAACTGGGCCGGCTGCACGTTGCGGCTGCCGGCGATGTGGCCCTTCTCGAAATCGCTGCTCGAGGACAGGTCGACCACGATGGCGCCACCGGCATTCATCAGCTGGGTCAGTTCAGCCGGCTTGAGCGACCTGAAGCCGCGGAACAGGCGGCGGACTTCGGTCACGATGATGGCCACGGTCAGGCCGACCAGGGCCATCGACAACATCGGGTTTCGGCCGGCAAAGGCCAGCAACTCTTCGTAATTCACTAAGATCACGGGTCGATAAGCGGGCGCCGATTGTCGCACATGCGGGCGAATCGGCGTCCAGCCCCGTGCGGGGCGGGCCTCAGCGGTCCTGCCAGAGGTCCGGCAGGCCGTTGGCCTGGAGCCAGCGCTTGTCCTCGGCGTCCCAGCGCCAGATCTCCCGCACCCGCACCGTCCGCTCGGACTGGGTGTTGTTGTTGATCACACGCACCTCGGCCGTGCGCCCGACCCGGCCGTCTGGCATGGGCACGTTGTCGCTGGCGCGATAGCTGGAGATTTTGACCTGCTCGAAGCGGCTCAGCTCCAGATCGGTCATCGGGTGGGCCTTGGCGTATTCCGGATCCAGGTACGGCAAGGCATCCTCGACGGTGCCCCAGCGCATCGTGGCGTCGTACTTGACCTGGGTTTCCTCCAGCGCCTTGCGCTGTTTCCGGGTGGTCTTCTGCTCGGCGGCCAGCGCGGTCACGCTGGTCAGCGCGAACAGGGCGATCAGCAGGATCTGAAGCGTACGGCGCATGCGAGTTCCCCACTAGGCAAGGCGCCCATCCTACCGCCTGGCGAAAGCCACGAAACGGCCGCTCAGTTCAGCGGCCGCCTTGTCGCCCTCGCCCGGTTGGCGGGCGGTGAGGCTGATGCGCGCCTTGCCGCGCTGGGCGAAGGTGGCCAGGAAGCTGTCCCAGTCGGTGTCCGCATCGGCCTGGGCCTGCGCATGCAGATCGCCGTACACCGGCGCGAGGTAGCGGATGTGGCTGTCGGCCACGTAGACATCCGCATCGAACCCGGCCAGGCGCAGCCGCAGCGTCACCAGGGCCCAGCCGGACAGGGTCAGGGCCGAGGCCAGGCTGCCGCCGAAGGCGTTGCCCTTGTCGTTGACGTTGGCGGCCAGCGGGGCATGGATGTGCAGGACGCCGTCGCGATAGTCGTGGACACGGATCTGCATGGCCGCCACCGGCGGCATGGTATCCAGGACATGCTGCAGCGCGGACAGCTGCGCCGGCAGGGAATCGGTTGCGGACATCTGGCTGGTCACGTCACATCGAAGGGCTCGCATAATGCCCGCAATGAACACCGAAACGAAAGTCGGGCGCTGGACCCTGATCTCGCTGCGCCCGCGTGGCCAGCATGCGCCACTGCGGCGCGCGGCCAAGGGCACCGGCGCAACCCTCATCGCGCTGTCGCCGTGGGCACTGCAGGCACGCAGGGATGCGGCTACCCGCATCGACCTCGACGCTGCGCTGGCGGCCGAGCGGGTGGTCTTCAGCAGTCCGGCCGCCGTGCATGCCGCCGCGCGGCTTACTGCGCTGGATGCCCCGCACGTCGGCCAGTGGCTGGCGGTCGGCGCAGGGACGGCTGCCGCCCTGGCGCGGCATGGCGCGCGCGATGTGCTCGCCCCGGGACGGATGGACAGCGAAGGTCTGCTGGCGCTGCCTGCGCTGGCGGACCTGCGGGGTCTGCGTGCGGGGTTGGTGACCGCCCCCGGCGGCCGTGGCGTGATTGCCGACACCCTGCAGCAGCGCGGCGCCCAGCTGCTGCGGGCCAACGTGTATGCGCGCCAGCCCCTGCCGCTGGCAGCGCGCACGCTGCAACGGCTGCGGCGGTCGGCTGCCCCGTGGGCGCTGGCCTTGAGCAGTGGCGAGGCCCTGTCACTGCTGTTGGAGCAGCTCCCTTCGGACCTGCAGGTCCGCCTGCGCAGCGCATCCGTGGCGGCGGCCAGCGAGCGGCTGGCAGTGCAGGCACGGGCGGCCGGCTTCCTCAACGTGACCCTGGCCGCCGGCCCGTTGCCGGCGCAGCTGGTCAGCGCTGCACACGCCGCGCTCATGCACCCGGCGTCTTCCTGAACAGGGAGGGCGCGCGGCCTTGCAGGGGGCTCGGGCAACGGGCGATGCTGTGCGCCACGTCGCTCGCCAGCCAGCGGACTGCCCGGCGCGCGCGACAAGGATGCCCGTATGAACGACCCGGTTTCGCCCCCCTCTTCGAACCGCCCCCTGCGCTGGATCGTGCCGCTCGCGGCGTTGACCGTCGTGGTCGGGGCCGGTGCATGGGGCTGGACGCAGTGGCAGGCGCGGCAGGCGCAGGAACAGTTGCGGCGGGAGAACGCCCAGCTGCAGGTGCAGGGCCTGCTGGACAGCGTCGAGGCACTGCGCCGTGACCAGCGTTCGACGTCCCAGCGCGTGCAGGATGCCGCCGCGACCAACCGCGTGCTGCGCGATGAAATGCTGGGCCTGAGCCAACGCAACGCCCTGCTCGAAGAGAATCTGGCCAAGCTCGCCGACAGCACCCGCCACGGCGCCCAGGCGCTGCAGCTGGGAGAGGCCGAGCTGCTGCTGAGCCAGGCCGGGCAACGGCTGGCCTATGCCGATGACGTCGAGGGGGCCAAGCGCTTGTACGCGTTGGCGGCCACCTCGCTGGACGATGTACAGGGCAATGACTATCTGAACCTGCGGCAGGCGCTGATGCAGGAGCGCAACGCGGTGGATGCGCTCGGCCCCGGCGCGCGTGCCCAGGCACAGGCCGCGCTGGCGCGGTTCGCCGCTGCATTGACCGCACTGCCCGAGCAGATCGACGCAGCGGTCGACGCCACGGCGGAGACGCCGTGGTGGCACCAGGTGCTCGCCCCGTTCGTGACCATCACCCCCACCCGCCTGCAGGGCCCGTTGACCGAGGCCGAGCGTGTCGCCGCCTGGGATTCGCTGCAGCTGGAGCTGACCCTAGCGCGTGCTGCCGTGGAGCGCGGCGACCAGGCCGGCTATGTCCAGGCGCTGGACCGGGTGGCGCTGTGGCTGCCGCGGCTGTGGCCGGATTCACCTGCTCTGCGCGAGCGTCGTGCTGAACTGCATCAACTACGCGCCCGTGAGCTGCGTCCATCGTTGCCCGAACTGGGCAGCACCCTGCAGCAACTGCGCACGATGCGTACTGGGAGTTAATCGATGAAGCCGTTTCAATCTCTAGTGGTCCTGCTGCTGGCCGTGGCCCTGGGCGTGATCGCCTCGCAGTGGCTCGGCACCGAGCAGCTGCGCCAGTTCGGTGAAGTGATCTATCGCTACGGCGGTACCGACTACCGCTCCACCGTGCCGCAGGTCGCCCTGATGGTGCTGGTCGGGCTGCTGGTGCTGTGGCTGCTGTGGAGCCTGCTGGCCTCGCCGTTCCGCGCCTGGGGCCGCTACCGCCGCAAGCAGGGCCGCGCCCGCCTGACCGAAGGCCTGCAGGCGCACGAACACGGCCACTGGCAGCGTGCGGAAAAGCTGCTGACCAGTGCTGCTGAAGACAAGGAAGTGAGCGCGGTCGCCATGGTGACCGCGGTGCGCAGTGCGCAGGCGCGCGATGACGATGCTGCGGTCAATCAGTACCTGCAGCGCCTGGCCACCGAAGATGCCACCAGCCATGCCCTGCTGCTGGCCGAACGCCTGCTGGCCCAGGAACGCCCGGTCGATGCGATCAACGTGCTCGACGTGGCCGCGATCCAGCCGCTGCCGCCGCGCGGCCTGTGGCTGCGGACCGAAGCACTGGCCCGTGCCGATCGCGCGCACGAGGCGTATGGCCAGCTGGGCGCGCTGCGCAAGCAGAAAGTGCTGCCCGATGCCGCCGTGGCCGAACTGGAAATCCGTCTGGCCGCGCAGTCGCTGCTCGAAGCCGGTGACGTCAACGCGCTGGCCGCCCAGTGGGAAGCCACGCCGAAGGCATTGCGCAGCGATCCCGATGTCGTCTCCGCCTATGCACTGCGCGCAGTGGCCCTGGACTGGGACGAACCGGCCCTGCTCAACCTCGAACAGGCACTGGACACGCGCTGGGACGAATCGGTGGTGACACTCTACGGCCAGATGCCGGTAGAGAAACTGGCCACGCGCCAGGCCAACCTGCAGCGCTGGTTGACCACGCAGCCCTCCAGCCCGGCATTGTTGCTGGCGCTGGGCCGCATCGCCGCCCGTCAGCGTCAGCACACGCTGGCCGAGGATTACCTGCACCGCGCGATCGCCGCCGGTGCCGGCCCGGCCGCATGGGAAGCGCTGGGTGAAGTGTTCCTCGACCGTGGCGAGACCGCGCTGGCCTCGCAGTGCTTCGCCAATGCCCTGCGCCAGCAGCGCGGCGATGACAGCGTGGCGCTGGCGCGTGCCACGACCGCGACGCCACTCGACCCGATAGTGCCCGAGCGCGCGACCATCGAAGAGCAGTCGCTGATGGGCGAGCCGGCGCCGGTGCAGGATCGCCTGCACGGGGAGCCGGGCCGCATGCACGTCGAAGAAGATCGCCTGCACGTGGAACGCGACGAGTTCGGCAATCCGCGCCTGCCGTAAACAAGCGGCGCGGGATTTGGGACATCCACGCATGGCGTGGATCTACCCGGAAACGAAGAAGGCCGCCCAAGGGCGGCCTTCTTCGTTTCCTGCGTCGGCGATCAGCGCTCGACGATCGCCACCACGCCCATGCCGCCGGCGGTGCAGATCGAGACCAGCGCGCGGCCACCGCCCCGCTCGGCCAGCTGCTTGGCCGCCGTGGCGATCACGCGGGCGCCGGTGGCGGCGAACGGATGGCCGGTGGCCAGCGACGAACCCAGCGGGTTGATCTTGGCCGGGTCGATCCTGCCCAGCGGCGCATCCAGGCCCAGGCGGTTGCGGCAGTAGTCTTCGCTTTCCCACGCGCGCAGCGTGCACAGCACCTGGGCGGCGAACGCTTCGTGGATCTCGTAGATGTCGAAATCCTGCAGGGTCAGGCCGTTGCGCTTGAGCATCTCCGGCACGGCGATCGTCGGCGCCATCAGCAGGCCTTCGCCGTGCACGAAATCAACCGCGGCCACCTGCGAATCCCGCAGATACGCCAGCGGCTCGTGGCCGTGCGCGCGCGCCCATTCTTCACTGGCCAGCAGTACCGCCGAAGCCCCATCGGTGAGCGGGGTCGAGTTGGCGGCGGTCAGCGTGCCGCGGCCGGAGACCTTGTCGAACGCCGGCTTGAGCGTGGCCAGTTTTTCCAGCGAGGTGTCGGCGCGCAGGATGTTGTCGCGCTCCACGCCACGGAACGGGGCGATCAGGTCGTTGAAGAACCCGCGCTCATAGGCAGCGGCGAGCTTCTTGTGCGAGGACACCGCCCACTCGTCCTGCGAATCGCGGGAGATGTTCCACTCCTTGGCCATGTCCTCGCAGTGGTCGCCCATGCTCTTGCCGGTGCGCGGCTCGGCCACCCCCGGGAATTCCGGCTTGAGTTCGCTGAGCTTGAACCCCCGGGTCAGCGCCTTGAGCTTGTCGCCGGTGCTCTTGGCGCGGTTGGCGGCCAGCAGGCGTGCGCGCAGCTTCTTGCCGTAGACGATCGGCACGTCGGAGGTGGTATCCGAGCCGCCGCCGATTCCCGAGTCGATCTGCCCCAGCGCGATCTTGTTGGCCACCGCGATGATGGTGTCCAGCGAGGTGCCGCAGGCACGCTGCATGGTGATGCCCGGGGTCAGCGGGGACAGGCCCGAGGACAGCGTCGCTTCGCGGCCCAGGTTCCAGTCGCTGGAGTGCTTGATCACCGCGCCCATCGCCACTTCGCCCAGCTGCTGGCCGTGCAGGCCGAAGCGCTCCACCAGCGCCCCGAGCGTGCGTACCGACATACCGAGGTTGCCGACGTCCGAATAAGCCGTGTTCTGGCGACAGAACGGAATGCGGACGCCGCCGAGGATGGCGACGGGACGGGCGTTGGGCATGGAGATACCTGGCATGGGAGGGGTGTCTGCAACATGGCCTGCACGAAGGAGCAGGCATAATGGGGCCAAGTGTAGCTGCCGCCCTGTGATGGGCCAACCGTGAAACCATGAGCAAACCCGACCACGGCATGAATGCCATTGGCGTACTGGCATTGGAACTGGCCGGCGGTGACGCCCCGCGCCATGCCGCGCTGTCCTCTGAACAGGCTGGTGAACTGGCCGAACGTGTCGGCCGCGATCTGGCCAAGCTGGTGCCTGGCGTCAGCGGGCTGGACTTCGTGTTCGCCGGCGCCCATTTCGATCCGGCCGAAGTGCTGCGTCCGGGCTGGCCGGTACACCGGCGCCTGGAAGAGCTGCAGATGCGTGCCCCGGGTCGCAGCCAGGGCCCGCGCGTGCTGGCCTTCGGTGCCGGCGCCGACGGCGATGTACCGCTGCCGTTCCAGGCCGATGCCGGCCTCACCGGTGGTGGCCTGCGGGTGGTGCCGTTCCTGCTGACCGGCACCGAAGTCGCGCAGACCCAGGCCGTGGCCGAAGCACTGGAGGAGGTGCTGCTGGCCCAGGGCATGGCCCAGGCCGATACCGCCCTGCAGGCGCAGAACGCGTTCGGCGCGCAGATCGAGCATGCGCGCTATTTCACGGTGAATGATCTCGCCGCCATGATGTCGATGCAGTACGACAACCAGGGCCTGGCGATCCTGTGGCCGCTGATCGAGACCGCGCTGATGGCACCGCACGTGGAAGAGTGGCTGGATGCCGCGCCGGAGCCGCTGCTTCGATACGCTGACGGCGAAGTGCGTATGGCGCTGTTCGACCCTGCCGGCTGGTGCGCGTACTACAACCACGGCACCGGTGACTGTGATCGCCTGCAGGGCATCTACGACCAGTACCTGATCCGCCAGCGGCAGATGGCCGCCGTGCTGGAAGCGCACGGACTGCCGGTGCTGTTCGTGCATTGCGAAGCCGGGCAGGACGCGCGCGCGCTGCTGGCCCGTTAATAGGGACGGAGGTAGTTAAGCCGGCGGCTTAACTACCTCCGTCCCCGTTATTTAAAAAAACGCCGGCGAATGCCGGCGTTTTTTCGTCAACCACGGCCCGGATTACGGGGCCGCTTTGATCACCGCGCAGGCCAGGCGCGCGCCGGCGTTGCCGGTCGGCTGGGTCTTGTAGTCGTCCGCGTCGGCGTGGACGATCAGCCCGCGGCCGATGATGTCGAAGTCATCGCCCTTGCCGATGTTGACGTTGGTCGAGACCGGAGCGTCGACCACGGCATTGCCCTGGGCGTCGGCCTTGATGTTGGGCATGTCACCGCCGTGGTGCGGAGCGGTGGCAACGCTGCCGTGGTCTTCCTTGCCCGGGTTGAAGTGGCCGCCGGCGCTGGCGCCGTCCGGCGCGCTGCAGTCGCCCTTCTCATGGATGTGGAAGCCATGCTCGCTGTTGGGCTTCAGGCCGCTGACCTGGCCCTTCACGTGGACCTTGCCGTCGACGATGCTGAAGGTCACGTTGCCTTTGACCTCGTTGCCCTGGGTCGCGGCGAGATCGGCACTGGCCGTGTGGTTGGCATGGGCTTCGCTGGTCATTGCCGGCGGGGCTTCCGGAGTCGCTTCGGCGGTCGGCTGGGCCGCGGTGGCTTCAGCGGCCGGGGTGGCTTCCGGGGTGGTGTCGGCCGGCTTGTTGCAGGCCGTCAGGCCGAGCGCGGCGATGGCGGCGAACAGTGTGGTGTGGATCAGGCGCATGTGGATCTCCTTGCGGGTAGCGTTGGAAGAAGCGGCGTCGGGGGACTGCGCGATCAGCGCACGACCCGGATGATGCCGCAGGCGATTCGGGCGCCGGCGTTGCCGGCGGGTTGGCTGCGGTAATCGTCGGCGTTGGCATGCACGATCAGTGCACGTCCTGCGATATCGGTGGCTGCGCCGCCGCCAAGGGTAACCGCTGGCAGGCGGATGTCGACGTTGACGCGACCCTGTGCGTCGGCACGCAGGTTGTCCATGTCACCGGCGTGATGCGCACCGGCACTGTTGCGGCCGTGCGGCTGGCCGGTCGGATTGAAATGCGCACCGGCGCTGCTTGCATCGACCGCACTGCAGTCGCCGCGCTCATGGACGTGGAACCCGGCCACCTGCAGGGGCTGCAGCCCGCCGATGACGCCGGTGATATGCACGCCGCGCGGGTCTGGCACCAGTGCAAGACGCCCGCTGACCAGGCTGGCCGAGGCCGGCGACAGGTTGGCTTCGGCCATCTGCGCGGTGCTGACCACCGGCACGACGGGTGCCACGGGGCGCGGCGGCGGCGTGCTGCCGCAGGCGGCCAGACCGACCGCGATCGCTGCGGCGAGGACGAGAGGGGAACTGCGCATGGGAAGACTCCTTGGTTGCAAACTAACGGTGCGCTCGTCCACAGGTCATGAAAGCGGCCGGGACACGGCGCACACGCGGTGTGGACATGCGGTTCATCCGCCGCGGCGGCGACCGGCGCCGAGCTTGCGGGTGAGGGTGTTGCGGCCCATGCCCAGCCGCGCGGCGGCCTCGGCACGGCGGCCGTGGGTGATCTGCAGTGCGGCCTCGAGCAGTGCGTGGTCGACGCGTTCACGCACCTGTGCGTGCAGGCCTTCGGCGCCTTCGGCCAGGCGCTGGCGCGCCCACGCCGACAGCAGCGTTTCCCACTGGCCTGGATCCCCGGCGCTGCGCGAGCGCGGCGCACCCGCGCCCCGATGCAGCGCGCTGTCCACGTCGGCCACACCGATGCTGTCGGCCGCAGCGAGCGCCGCCATGCGCCAGCACACATTCTCCAGTTCCCGCACGTTGCCCGGCCAATCGTGTTCGCGCAGCGCCTGCAGCGCCGCCGCGGTCAGCCGCTTGGGGGGCGTGTCCAGTTTGTGTGAGGCCGCCGCAAGGAAGGTCTCGGCGAGCTGGGCGATATCGTCGCGACGCTCGCGCAGCGGCGGCAGCCGCAGCCGAACGACATCCAGCCGATGCAGCAGGTCCGCGCGGAAGCGCCCCTGCGCGACCAGGCTTTCCAGGTCCTGGTGGGTCGCGGCGATCACGCGCACATCGACGCGGATCAGTTCGCGTCCGCCGACACGGAAGAACTCACCCTCGGCCAGCACGCGCAGCAGGCGCGTCTGCAGCGGCAACGGCATGTCGCCGATTTCATCGAGGAACAGCGTGCCGCCATTGGCCTGCTCGAAGCGGCCGATGTGGCGACGCTGCGCCCCGGTGAACGCGCCGGCTTCGTGGCCGAACAGTTCGCTTTCCAGCAGTTCGGACGGAATGGCCGCGGTATTGAGGGCGACGAACGGGCCCTGCACGCGCGGCGATTCGTGGTGCAGCGCATGCGCGACCAGTTCCTTGCCGGTGCCGGTCTCGCCATTGATCAGCACCGACAGCGGCGCCTGCGCCAAGCGCCCGATCGCGCGGAACAGCGCACGCATCGCCGGCGTATCGCCGACCAGCTGCGGGCGCTGGTCCGGCGGCGTGGCGCTGGCGGTCTCGCTCGGCTCGGCCAGGGGCACATCCGGGGCCGGCAGCACGCGCTGCGCCAGGGCGACCGCATCGTCCAGATCGAAGGGCTTGGACAGGAACTCCTGCGCGCCGCCGCGGAAGGCGCCGGCCGTGCTGGCCACGTCGGTGTAGGCCGACATCACGATCACCGGCAGCTGTGGATGCGCGGTCTTGAGCTTGTCCAGCAGCACCAAGCCATCGTCGCCGGGCATGCGCACATCGGTGAACAAAAGGTCCGGTGGCGGCTGATCGGCCAGCATCGCCAGCGCCGCAGCAGCGCCGTCGAAGCCTTCGACACGGTAGCCGGCCTCGCGCAGCGCGGTGCACAGCACGAAGCGCACCGCGCGGTCATCGTCGACCACCCAGACGCGCTGGGCGGTGGTATCGACCTGGTCAGCCATGGGCGGCGGTGTCCTCGGCGGGGGTGCCCTGCCCGATCGGCAGCAGCACGGTGAATACAGTGTGGCCGGGGCGCGAGCGGTAGGTCAGGGTGCCGCGGTGCTCGCGCGCCACCTGCTGGGCCAGTGCCAGGCCCAGCCCGGTGCCCTCGGCACGGCCACTGACCAGCGGCAGGAACAGATGCTCGGCCAGGTCTTCGGGCACGCCACGGCCGTCATCGGCGATTTCCAGCCGCAGCGCCAGCGGGTGCAGCTGATCGGTGATCCGCACACCGTGCTCGACCCGCGTGCGCAGGGTGACCGTGCCGGCACCGGCCTGGATCGCATTGCGGACCAGGTTCCACACGGCCTGGGTGAGGCGGTCGGCGTCGCCATCGAACTCGGGAATGCTGGGGTCGTAATCGCGCTGCATCCGCACGGCCCAGCCCCCCTCGCTCTCGGCCAGGCGCAGCACGCGCTCCAGCGAGGCATGGATGTTGAGCGCTGCGTGCGGCGCGGCCGGCGCCGGCGTCAGCAGCTGGTCGAGCAGGCCGTTGAGGCGTTCGATCTCAGAGCCGATCAGCTCGATCAGTTCACGCTCGTCCGGATCGCGTTGCGCGTTGCGGCGTGCCAGCAGCTGGGCCGCGCCCTTCAACCCGGCCAGCGGGTTGCGCAGCTCATGCGCCAAGCCCTTGAGCGCGGCACTGAGCGCGCTGGGCAGCGCCTGGGTGGGATCCAGCCCCGGGAACTCATCGACCGGATGCGCCTCCAGCAGCCAGCCCCCCTCGTCCCAGCGGCTCAGCCAGCCCTCGGCAAAGCGCGGCGCATCGCCCGGCAGCGCCAGGGCCAGCCGGTGCAGTCGCAGGGTGTCGCGCTCGTCACGGGCCAGGAAGTGGGCCAGGGCATCGCCCTGTGCCTCCAGCGAGGCCAGCGGCTGGCCCAGCAGGCGCCGCACGCTCACGCCCAGCCAGCGCGCGAAGGCGGGATTGCAGCCCACCAGGCGGCCGCTGGCATCGGCCCAGGCGACCGGGGTGCCGAGGGCGTCGAGGGCGGGAGGCGTTAGCGCGGTGGTCATTGCACCAATGTAGTGCAAAACGGGGGGTGGTGAGTGCGATGCAGGTGGCGGCCGGGTGTTGCAGGGCAAGCACCCGCTATCGGCTGTGGGCGGCCATCATCAGGGTGTTTCTACTTGAAGCCCCGCGCAGGGGCGGCCTGGCCCTCTGTCAGGTCCACCGGGCCGGTGAAGCCGACAGCTGTATCCACGCCGCAGTATCGCCTTCCGCCCACACGCGGACGGTTCACAAGGCTGCTGCGGCATTGTTTGCGGGGACACGCCGGGGATCGCGATGCACGTTGCCAGCGTTACACACGCACTGGAGTCTGCCCCGCTGCACTACCCCGCCGAACCCGCACGCGCGCGACGCACCACCCAGCTGGCACCGCGCCACACCAGCAGCCGGCTCACCGCCGCGATCAGCATCGGCACCGAGGCAACGACGGCCGGCAGCACCGGACCGAAGACGAAGGTCATGCCCAGCACAAAGCCGAACAGATACTCCGCGCGGTAGACCGGGAACAGCACACTGGCGACCACTATCCCCAGCATGACCTGGGTGGCGGCCGGCTCACCGTGGGTCACAAAGGCCAGCGACAGTGCGGCGCCGGCGGCCAGTGCACCGAACAGGCCGGCCACAGCGGGCATCAGGGCGCCCGCGCGTTGTTCGGTTCGGCGCAGCAGCACCCAGCCGGTCAATGCGCCGAGCAGGGGCAGCACCAGCAAGCCCCAGGCATTGGAGATGGCCGGCAGGCCGGGATCATTGAGCAGGTGATGCCGCAGGATGCCGCCGTGGTTGTGCTCCCAGCCCAGTTGCAGCAGGGCCACGGCCATCCCCAGCATGACGGCGCACGGCAGCAGCCAACGAAACTTCGGGATTGCCATTGTCACGTCCTTGCAGGCTGGGTGGGATTGTCCAAGCCGACACCATAGAAACCGCGGGTCTTCTCCGCAATGTGACAAGCGGCATCATGACCAACGGCGGTGCGGTCGGCCGCCGGTCGGTACCAAAGCTGCTCCATGACGTACGTTTCCAAATGCGGCGCAAGCGATGGCACCGCGCAGGGCGAGCGCAGCAGCATCCAGACGCAGAGGTCGGCAAGTTGGAAGAACGTTCTTGTGGCGCGCATCTGGCGCGCCTTGGGTATGGCCGCTTGCAACGGAAGGGCTACATCGAACCTCGGTAGATTTCAAACAACGCGCTGAAGAATCTGTCATAGGCAGGTGCGCGGGGATCGCGACGGACCGATGAGCGCAAACAGGCAACCGGGATGGATGGGATGGAACCGCGCCGGCTCCCCTTTTCCCAACGCTCGCCCCAGACCTCGGCAACTACCGTCAACTGTCCCGCGCCGCTCCAACGGGGGATCTGGGAGTAACACCAGAGTTGGGCCCATACGTTTGGCCAGAGGTTCGACGTCAGCGCAAGCCTGGAGTACTTGATCTCTACGATCAGGGCGGCGTTGGTCCTCGCATTGCGATAGACCAGGTCCGGACATGCGCGCAGTGGCCGGCCATTCACCTGCAACGCATCAATTTCGTGGAACGGCAGGTCCGCGCCATCGCGGCCGGAGAGACCGCAGTGATCGAGTCGCCAATCAGAGCCGATCCCGCGAAGGAATATGTCATCGATCGCGCCTGCCGCCTTGGCACGCTGATCAAATATCACCGCCTCCATGTCCCTACCCATGTTGCGGTCTTCCACGCTACCGCGCTGGGTTGAATACAACGAATATACCCACTGCGCGAATGATGAAACTGTCGCCTCATTGTTCTCCGGCGGGCACCTGCGTGCCTTGGCAATGAATGCCGAAGGCACCAGATCAAACCTTGACAACGCGGCGGGGCCATCACCCGCTGCGGACTTGCCCAGAAGCTGTAAAAAGGATGGACGCTGCGAGCCTGCAGTGAGCGGATCCTCTACCTTCTTGATGCCAAGAAGTGCGTCGAATCGATGTAGGGATGCAATCCTGTTCTCATCTTCCCGGACGCCGTACTCACTGTGGCGAAAGCCGATTTCGCCAGAGCCGACCATCCTCACTGCAATCTCCAGCCCCAACGCATGCTTCGCCAGCGCAGCACCGGCAGCATCGCGGGGCATGTCGGCAAGGATCGCCACAGTTCCTCCGTCGGCCACCTCCCTCGCCGTCAGCTGGCTCGGCTGGAAAGGCAGCATGTCAAGCACGACGGTGTTGGCCTCCCCATCGCTGCGGTCGCCACCCGGTTCGAAAATTTCATCGCTGCGGATGAACGCGTACATGCGCGCCTGCGCAGGATGCAGGGCCGGATGATGTAGGCCGACGAAGTAGACCAGCCTGCATCCGTTGGGATGGCGATGCTCGAGTGCGTACACGCGGGCAGTGCACTGCCGGACGATGTCGATGGCCTCCCGTTCGACACAGGCTGCGCTGAAAGCCAGATGACGATTGCTTGTACCGTAGGAGAACCCACCAAGCCCACGCTCGTTCAGATGCATGCCCAGCAGGCTTGTCAGGGTGCTCAGCAGGCCGTCGGCCAGGTCCCGATCGGAAGGGTCGACGTCCGGATGATCCGGCAGCACTGCCTCGATGGCGAATTCATAGCGCGGCATGGATGTCCGGAGGTGCCCGTGGAATCGTAGGGGTGCTGTTTCGACAGAAGAATAGCTTGCCGATGGCTGGTTCGGGGCCGCGCGCCCGCCCTGAGCGTCATCGTTGGCAGGCATCGGCCATGGCCCAGAGCGGCCGTTTTTCTCCCCCGTCATTCCCATCGGTCAACGCGGGTATCCACGCCGCCCACGCGGCGTAGCTTCGAGCAGGAAGATCGCAGGCCCCGCCAAGGACGCTGCTTACATGTGCTGCAGAATATTGATCAATCGCCCAAACGGATCGCGCACGTAGAACCGCCGCACGCCCCACGGTTCGCTGACCGGCCCGTAGGCGATCACGATGTTGGCAGTGCGCATCCGGTCCAGCACGTCATCCAGGTCATCCACCTCGATGGATAGATCCGGCACTTCGGTACCGGATCCGCCTTCTTCGGCGAAGCTCACCTGCACCTGCATCTGGCTGGACGCTGCGTAGGTGCGGATCCAGCCATGGTCCATCGCCAGCTCAAGGCCAAGAATGTCGTGGTAGAAGCGGTCGGCCAGCGCCGGATCGGGCGTACGGATGTTGGCAATGATGCGCTTGACCTGCATGGCGGCTCCGTTTGGGTGGCGTGGGTTACGGCGCCTTCGGCAGCGCCACACCCTTCGGCCACAGCATCCAGATCGTGCCCTTCTGCTTCATGTGCCCCGCCAGTTCGCCGGCCGCATCGCCGGTGCCCCAGAACAGGTCCGCGCGGACCTCGCCGGTGATGGCACCGCCGGTGTCCTGCGCGGCGACCGGGCGCACCAGCGCGGTGCCGTCCGGGCGCGTGGTGGACAGCCACAGCAGGCTGCCCAGCGGCACCACGTTGCGGTCCACGGCAACGCTGTAGCCGGCGGTCAGCGGCACATTCAACGAGCCGCGCGGGCCTTCGTCGCTATCGGGGCCGCGGGTGAAGAACACATAGCTGGGGTTGCTGGCCAGCAGCTCGGGAACGCGTGCGGGATGGGCATCGGCCCAGGCGCGGATGGCGGCCATGCTCACGTCGGCCTGCTTCAGCTCGCCCTGCTCCACCAGCCAGCGGCCGATCGGTCGGTAGGGATGACCGTTCTGGTCGGCGTAGGCGATCCGAAGCTGGCGGCCGTCGGCCAGCTGCACGCGCCCCGAGCCCTGGATCTGCAGGAACTGCAGGTCCATCGGGCTGGTGAGCCAGGCCACCACCGGTGCTTTGACGCCGTTCGCGGCGATCCGCGCGGCATCGTCATACGGCTTGAGCACGCGCCCCTCGACGCGGCCGCGCAGGCGCTTGCCCTTGAGTTCGGGGTAGAGGCTGTCGAGCTGGACGCTGACCATGTCGCCCGGCACGCCGTACACCGGCACCGATGCCTTGGCGGTACGGGTGAGGCTGCCGGCATAGATCGGCTCGTAGTAGCCGGTGATCAATCCGTCCGACCGGCTGCCACCCGCGCGCAGCGCATAGACGTCGAGATTCGCCTGCAGGAACTGGCGGATCGCGTCCGGCGTGGGGGCGACATTGGCCGCTGCGGCGCAGGTGGACGCCCAGCTGGCCTCCGTCTTCAGGCGCGGGCAGGCACTGCGCCAGGCCGCGAAGCCAGACTGCAGATCAGCGTCTGCGACGGCAGGCAATGCGTTCCAGGTTGCTTTCGCGTAAGTGCTGGTTTGCACCGGCGCTGGTGATGCGGGGCGCTGCGGCGCGACCGCACACGCACTCAGCAGTGCCAACGCGATGCCCATCAACGCGGCGTGCTTGAGGGCGGGGAGGAGGGGCGTGAACTTCATGGACGGCGTTCCTGTTGCAGCAGCAGCGAGTGCAGGATGCGGGTGTCTTCGGCATCGAGCTCTGCGGGGAGATCGTCACGGCCGCGGAAGCGGCGATGGAAGGCACCGACCGCGGCCGCCCGGTCGTCCATCGGATAGCCGAACGCCTGCAGCGCCAGCCAGGCATCGAAGCCGGGCGGGGCCGGGCCATCGGCTGCGCGCGGCCATACGCCGAAGCCGGCTTCGGCCAGGGTCTGCCACGGGAAGAAACGGCTGGGATCCTGCTTCCGCGACGGCGCGAGGTCGGCATGCGCGATGATCTGGCTGGGTGGGATGCGCAGGCGCGTGCACAGGTCCTCCAGCAGGCGGATCAGGGCGGCGATCTGCGCCGGCGCGAACGGCGTATCGCCGTCGTTGTCGATCTCGATGCCGATCGAGGCCGAGTTGAGATCGGTGATCGTGCCCCAGCGCCCGGGACCGGCATGCCACGCGCGGCGGTCATCGCTGACCAGCTGGTAGAGGTGGCCGTCGGCGCCGACCAGATAGTGCGAGCTGACCTTGCCGCCGCTGTTGGCGCTGCGCAGCGTGTCCAGGCTCTCCTGCACGGAGTGCTGATCGGTGTGGTGCAGCACGATCACCACCGGCGCGCGCGCGTTGTGGTTCGGCGACGGCACCCAGGTGGCGAGCGAACTGCGGACGCCGGTACTGGCGCAGGCAGTGAACAGCAGGCAGGCGAGCAGCGGAAGCAGGAAGCGGATCTGGCGCATGACCGCATTGTGCGTGATCTGGCGCGCGGTTGCCGGGCGCGGCGGGAATCGGCGGTGTGCGCGGACGTCGTTGAAAGCAGCCCGATAAAAAAGCCGGCGACCCGAAGGCCGCCGGCGAAGGTACAACGTCTCTCTCTCGTTTCTTGTCTCTGTCGGTGCCGGGCAGCGCCCGGCACCCTGCGGTCGTGGCGATCAGGCCTCGTAGGCCGACTCGCCGTGCGAGGTGACATCCAGACCGGTGCGCTCTGCTTCTTCGGTGACGCGCAGGCCGAACACCATGCGCACCACCAGCAGGATCAGCACGGTAACCACGGCGCACCAGACGATGGTGAAGCCGACGCTGACCAGCTGCACCCAGACCTGGTGGCCGATGTCCAGATCGGCTTTGGTGCCGCCCAGCGATTGCGCGCTGAACACACCGGTGAGCAGCGCACCGACGATGCCGCCGATGCCGTGCACACCGAAGACGTCGGCGGTGTCATCGACCTTGAGCAGGCGCTTGAGGCCGGTGACGCCCCAGACGCAGACCACGCCGGCGACCAGGCCAATCACGATCGCGCCCAGCGGGCCCACGGTGCCGCAGGCCGGCGTGATGCCGACCAGGCCGGCCACGGCGCCGGAGGCAGCGCCCAGCGCGGACGGCTTGCCCTTGCTGACCGCTTCGACCAGGGTCCAGCCCAGCACCGCGGCGGCGGTGGCAAGGATGGTGTTGATGAAGGCCAGCGAGGCGACGGTGTCGGCGGCGGCGGCCGAGCCGGCGTTGAAGCCGAACCAGCCCACCCACAGCAGCATCGCGCCGATATAGGTGAACGGCACGTTGTGCGGCTTCAGTGCGGTCTGGCCGTAGCCGATGCGCTTGCCGACGAAGTACGCGCCCACCAGGCCGGCCACGCCGGCGTTGATGTGGACCACGGTACCACCGGCGAAGTCGATCGCGCCCATCTCGCCAAGATAGCCGCCGCCCCACACGATGTGCGCCATCGGGATGTAGCTCAGGGTGAACCACAGGGCCGAGAACAGCAGCACGGCCTTGAACTTGATGCGCTCGGCGAACGCACCGACGATCAGGGCGGTGGTGATGCCGGCGAAGGTCGACTGGAAAGCGACGAACAGATAGTCCGGCAGGCCGGCGATCGGCGTGTTGCCGACGGTGTCCGGCCCGAAGCCCTTGAGGAAGGCGAACTGGGTGAACGAGCCGAAGAAGGCGTTGCCTTCGCTGAACACCGCGCTGTAGCCATAGGCCACCCACAGCATCAGCACCAGCGAGAACACCACCAGGATCTGGCTGAGGATGGAGAGCACGTTCTTGGAGCGCACCAGCCCGCCATAGAACAGCGCCAGGCCCGGCACCACCATCAACAGCACCAGCAGGGTGGAGGTGAGCATCCAGGCCACATCGCCGTGGTCGAAGGTGGGTGCAGCGGCGGCTTCGGCGACCGGGGCAGCCGTGGCTTCCGGCGTGGCCGGCAGCGGCTCGACCGCGACCGTTTCCGACGGCACGGGGGTGACCTGGGCCTGGGCATGCGCACTGCTGGAGAAGGCACCAACGGCCAGCGCGCTGAGCAGCATCATCAGGCACACGGCATGGAACCGGGCTTGCCACCCGGTGAACAAAGAGGTCTTCATTGTGGGCTCCGAGTGGGGTTAGAGCGCGTCAGCGCCGATTTCGCCGGTGCGGATGCGGACGACCTGTTCGACCGCGGTGACAAAAATCTTGCCGTCGCCGATCTTGCCGGTACCGGCCGCGGTCTGGATGGCCTCGACCACGGCGTCCAGGCGATCGTCGGTCACGACGGTCTCGATCTTGATCTTCGGCAGGAAATCCACGACGTACTCCGCGCCGCGATACAACTCGGTGTGGCCCTTCTGGCGCCCGAAGCCTTTGACTTCGGTCACGGTGATGCCCGACACGCCAGCGTCGGAGAGGGCCTCGCGGACCTCGTCGAGCTTGAACGGCCGGATGATGGCGGAGATCAGTTTCATGCGCATATCCCGATGGTGGATGGAACCGGCCCGCGTGGGGCCGATGTCAGGTCAACCGGCGGCCACTTGCACATGGCCGCCGGTCGTTGCGCCGAACGTTGCATGGGCCACGCCGTTGCCGACGCCCGGAGGGCGACGCCAGCGGTGACGCGGGAGGGAGGAGGGGCCCATGACACGCGTCCGGTCTCTCTTGCCCCTGCTGGTGCGTACTGCCTGCGTCGCGGCTCCCCAGCCGCGGCGCAGCTACCACGGTCCCGTTGAACTGCGGTGCGGGGCGCGCTGCAGGCCGCCCCGGCCGCGGTTGCAAAAGGTGGCGACGATGACGAAGGGTGGGAGGGAAATCCTTCGTCATCGTCACCCATTGCTCAGTTCGCGTAGTACATCTGGTACTCGAGCGGGTGGGTCGCCGCGCGGAACTTGGTGACTTCCTGCATCTTCAGCGCGATGTAGCCGTCGATGAAGTCGTCGCTCATCACGCCACCGGCCTTGAGGAACTCGCGGTCCTTGTCGAGCGCTTCCAGCGCCTGGTCCAGCGAAGAGCAGACCTGCGGGATCAGCTTCTCTTCTTCCGGCGGCAGGTCGTACAGATCCTTGTCGCTCGGCGCACCCGGGTCGATCTGGTTCTTGATGCCGTCCAGGCCGGCCATCATCAGCACGGTGAAGGTCAGGTAGCCGGACTGGATCGGATCGGGGAAGCGCATTTCGATGCGGCGCGCCTTCGGGTTGGACACCCACGGAATGCGGCACGAGGCGGAACGGTTGCGGGCCGAGTAGGCCAGCATCACCGGGGCTTCGAAGCCCGGGACCAGGCGCTTGTAGCTGTTGGTGCCGGAGTTGGCGAAGGCGTTGTTGGCCTTGGCGTGCTTGAAGATGCCGCCGATGTACCACAGCGCC
>Ga0182007_10000147_pt1 | contig 47477 bp, 51 predicted proteins | sample Sormic07211113_1_FD_123023 | JGI IMG/M metagenome (GOLD analysis project Ga0182007, IMG submission 123023) | Rhizosphere microbial communities from Sorghum bicolor, Mead, Nebraska, USA - 072115-113_1 MetaG | ecosystem: Host-associated > Plants > Roots > Rhizosphere | place: USA: Nebraska...
ATGGCTCAGGCACTGTACCTGGACACCACTGACCGCAACTCCTGGACGGCCATCAAACAGTCGTATCTGCATGAGCGTGGCAACAACTCGGTGTACGGCGGACACGCTAAAGCCCTGCGGCGCTTCTGGCACGGCCAGCTCGACAAAGCACCGGCTGAAACCTCGCCAAGCCTGTGATCGATAATGACCCGCTCAAATGCATTCAAGGAAGATTTGATAGCGCTGTTTGATAATCTCGATTCGATCGGGGTGTACCTGGCTGACGTTGACACCGATGAAACAGAGTTGGTCTTTCAGGCCAATCCGCAAAATGCAGGCAAGCTGTTTCGCAGTACGCACCGCCTCCCTGATGGCAAGGGCATGTATGAGTCAGACCACTGTGCTGACTACGTCATTGCTTGTCTGGGGGAGGGGGTGCGATATGGTTTTCACATCGAGCAAAATCCCTCCGTGGCAAACCTCGACATTCGCAACGCCGTCACCCATTCCTTCCCCGTGTTGCGTAAACGCTTCATCGTCGACATCTGGGTCAGTCTGTACGCGCAAAGTGTCTCGCAAGTGGTCTATGACCTGCAGGATAAAGCCGACCGAAAAAACCTGGAATCGCTGTATGGTAATCCGGCGAACTGGTGTTGGTATGACGCGGTACAACGCATCTATTTGCATGGCGAGCGTGTGCCGGTGCCGTTGCGGCTGCAGTTCGGCCCTCCTTTCAAACTGATCGAGACAACGCTGCCTTGAATATTACCTTTGAGCGCCACGGAGAATTTCCTGATGTGGCTTCGGTTACCCCGCACACAGGGATACGCATCGCCTTCATGGAGCCGACCCGAGCAGGCCTGCTGAAGCCTCGACTTGAGGCCGAGGGGCGCTTGTTGATCATCACCGCCACCGATCTGCGCCAAGGACAGATTGGGGTTATTGCCAGCTGGCTTTGTCAGCAAAAGGCCTGGGTGTCCGACAGGGTGAAACACCTTCTGCTTAGGCGATCGATTAATTTTGGGGAAATCCCCAATTGTCCGATGAGCCTGACCGATGCGCAGGCGATTCTGGACTTCGTGAGCACCCATCAGGGCCATCACGATCAGTGTGTCGTCAGCTGCGCCTACGGCAAGAGCCGCTCGGGCACCACGGCGGGCTTTCTGCGCCATTGGCTCAACCCTGCGGTGGCCATACCGCAGCCAGTGCCCAACCCCCATATTTTGAAACTGCTTCAATTTGAAGCTAAGGCTCGGATGACCGCCGATGAATGCTGAAGACTCGTTACGGTTAATTCGTCGAGCCATCGAGAATCAGAATTGGATTCAAGCACAAACCTGTCTGTTGATTCTGAAGGCCAAGTACACCAACAAAAGCATCAGAAACAAAGACACCGTTCGCGAGTTCAAGCGGGCCTATCGTGCTGTTTTTTTTGCGGCGATGGCTCACGGCCTGGAGTTGACCAAAGCGCCCTTCATGGTCAATCACAGCTCGGGATTGGGGGACATGATTCTTCAAGCATTGGCAGATTCTGTGAGCAATTTCACGGGCAGGCCCGAGGGCAAGACCCCGGAGGGTCAGCGCGTTGCAGCTGAGGTGTGCGGGCATCTGGTCGCGTGCATTTCCCAGAAATCCGGACTGGGCCAGTCTGCCGTGAAGGCCCTGGCGGCAAAAGGGATCCCCATGAGCATTCTGCTGAGTTCACCGATCACCCGTGTGTACGCCGACACGATGCTGGAGATCGACCTGGGTCTCTGAGGGCGAGACAGGTGTACTTACACAAAAACGCCCGGCGAGCCGGGCGTTATTTTTTGGTGACTTGATCAGTCGAATACGTCTGGGCCTATGCAGTTTTCTCGACGCGAATGACGCTCAGCCTTTTTGATCTGCTGATCAGGGGTGCTGAGCGAGGCTTGGAACAGCACCTGAATCGACTGGTCAGCAAACCCTTTCAGGACTTCCAGCATTTTGGCACGACTTGTCGTGAGAACAATCTCTTCATCTCGGGCGGCGCGATGGTGAAGGTACTGTGTGAGCTCTTGGAATGAGTCGATCATTGAGGGTGCCAAACCCAAAAGTTTGTCTTGATCTATTGTGGCAACCAAGGCATTGAACAGTTCAGCATTATTGTTTTCGATGCATTCGCGCACCACGGATTTTACGAAGAATGCTTGCTGATGGAGCGGTCTTTCGCCATAGGTTTTGACCTGATTAAGCATCCCAACTCTGAAGGTTTCATTGAGTTTCGCACTCATCTCCTTTTGTTTTTCAGAGCGCTTATTGTCCACATCAGGTTGTCTAAGGTCGTTAAAAACACGGTGTTCGTTGAAATAACCCAGGAAATCTGCCGAATCAATGCTCTTCAACAACACGTCAAAGCAGTGCGTATCGTCAGTTTCAAACGAATCACTCATCACCCTGGTAAGTAGTTGGGCATGCCGTGGCAGATACCCCATATCCATCATCTCGCGCCGAAAGGGGGAAACAAAGATATCTTTATTGGCGTGGTGAAAGAATGTGTTTTGGTCTTCTGGAGCAAGGCGTTTCATGAAACTCATGTAAGCTTCATTACTGAACTTGAAACCGAAAACACCTTGAAATGCCCATTGGCGCGAATGTTCTTTGGCGCGATTGAACTTGACCATCAAGATGTCAAGATCTTCATTGTCATTCACGTGCTTAGAAAAAGCGGAGGCGACTGCCGCCGCCATTTCATAGCCTTTTTCAGGCGGGAGCGGCCCTTTTGATGCGAGCAGCCCTTCCTCGCCAAAGGCCTGGTCAAACGTAGGTTTGTCCAATATGCCGCCCAGCAGCATCATGGCCATGACTTTCACATGATCCGAGATAACCGGTTGCTCGACCAGACACTGGATGATGATCATAGCGCTATCTGAGTTCAGGACATCACTGTTCCTGGTTGAGTGATCTATTTCACTCAGGAGATCCAACATGCCATCTGGCAAACCAGCCTTGATCTTGTATGCCTGACTGTCTCCAGTCTTGGCGAGCAAAGACGAAAAGGCCGGCTTATCCAGGCGTTCCAGCGCACCGATAGCATCGATCAAAAATTGTTTGTTTCGGTGAGTGGATCGAATTTTTACGGCCATGCGAAGCTCCTGTCTGGTCTTTTGAAAATACACGCATTATTGAAAGCAATAGCTTAGTTCTTATCCTTCAATTTACATCATACCAATACAACAAGTGGAGAAAATTATCACTTAAAGCTAAGAACAGCTTAGGGTTTTATTTTTCCGATTGGGCTATCCTTGTCGTCTCCAAGACTTCAAGGTGAACTGAACATGGCCCGACCAACCAAACCAATGTTTCCAGATTTCGAAGGGTTCCTTCCAATGTTCAAGGACAGGGCCGACAATCGCTGGGGCAAAGCCCTGACCTTTGCCAAATTGGGTAACCTTGATGCGGCTGCGCAGTTGATCACCACGATCCTGCGTGAAGGCCAGACCACACCACCCAGCAACCTTCAATCGGTCACGATGAGTGAGCTGGACAGCATCACCGACCATCTGGCGGTCAACGCGATCTCTAATGCTTACGCCATGCGCAACAAGCCTATGCCTAAGGCTGCAATCGAGTTGTTCTGCGCTGCTGCTGACGTCGGGTATCCGGACATGGCCTACAATGCGGCTAATGCACTGGCCTTTCCCTCGAAGAGCATTGAGTCGAACCTCCGGGCGCAGAAGTACTTCCTCATCGCTATCGATGCTGCCACTACACCTTCTGCCAAAGCGGCGGCTTTGGTCAATTACGCACCGATCATTCGTGATGGTCAAATCAGCGGTCAACCTGACTGGCCAGGTGCCATTGGCATTTATGAGCAAGCAGCGGAACTTGGCCTGTTGACTGGGATGTTCAACACCGCCAACGTCAGCATGTGGGTATTTGAGAAGGGCGATGACCGCTTCATCGAGAAGGGCATTTTCTGGCTGGGCAAGATCCTTGAGCATTACCGCGAAGACAAGGATTTTTTGGATATGGATCAGCCAGAGACACGTGACCAACTACTGGAAAATGCCAAGAATTTGCTGGCTAGAATGCACATTCAAGCTGAATGCTCTGGAACAGATCCTGCCTACGGCTTGCAGTTGCTAAGATCTACAAAGCCCGAGCATGGAGAGTCCCCGCTACTGCGTCCCTGGCTGACTGAGCGCGCCATGACCAGAATCGTCATGAACATGGCGCCACCGGCCTTAAGAACACCAGGCAACCACTGGCACAGTCTGCTCAAGACCATTGGCTGGGATGTGCATGATGAAGTGATTTCGAGACCGGATATGGACGCAGAGCTGTTCATGGTGGTGACCACCGAAGGCCCGATGCCCTTTGTCGTGATGAGCAGCCTGTTCAGTCCAGGGGAGCGTTATGAACTGCTGGATGCCATTCAAGGTTTCATGTTGGAAGCCGGCCTGGAGAAGTTCTTCATTGCGCCGAGTCATGCCGTTTTCAAAGCCTTTAAGGGGCGCGTCCACACACCGATCATGGTCAGCGTGGGTGATCAGTTCAAGATTGGCACCCTCGGCCTGACTTCTACGCCAAAAAACGTCATCGCCAATGCCAAAGTCGAGTTTGAAGCAACGGATCTGCGCTTCACCAGCGATTCGTGTGTGATCTCTATCGCCATTAACCGCATGAACGAAGGTGATGACCCGCGCCAGGGACTGGATCTTGGGAGTATGTGGGCAGGCTTTGGCCCGTGGTGCCTGCCGATCAAGACGAAGGAGTCTGGGAGTAAAATCAAGACGCTTTAACCCAAGCACAAAAACCACCTCAATCAAAATGCCCAGCACAATCGGGGCATTTTTGTTTGAGAGGGGTCGATTTTTCGCTACCATTCAGCACCCATGTTTCGAATGTCCTTTAATCTAGCAAATGCCCCATCGCCTTTCATCAACCACAGCCACTGATGAGTCTATTCGCATATTATTTATTGGAAAATACCCTTCGACTAGCCAATCTACATTGATTATGCAGATTGGTTTTATTGTTACGATAACCATCCAAACTCATCATGTGTTTCATAAGTGCTTTTTCCAAACCCTTTTCAGTAGTGCGCGGCTTTGCCTTTATATACTCATAGCCATAATCCCTGGCAATCACGTAGGCAAGTTCATCAGGGTAAATTCCCATATCATCAGGAATCTCAATAAAGTGCTGAAGCGCATCACAACTTCCAATCGGTGGGGTAAGCAATATGGGGTGTTGACGTATGGTATGCGGCGCCACTTCCCACATCCCATTTTTTTCGCTCAACAAGAACTGAAGCCTATCTCTATGCTCAATCAACCATGACGCGTCACGCTTCGTTGTTAAAATCTCACTCAAGGCTAGGCATGCCTCATTCAAAGAAGGTATTTTTTTACCTACTTCATCGTAATTTCTAAGAGCATCGACGACGATATCCTGCGCCCATTTTACTTGTTTGTATGTGCCGGTTATTCCTTCCACCTTTGAATTGAGTAAGTCGTTTGTCATCGAAATGGCTTTTAGCCATGGAAGCTCCACAGGTGAAACAACATAGGTCGTTCCATTGTCTTGCCCTTTAAAAACAAATGAATATGTCAGCTGTCCATCATCAGGAACCCAAAAAACAGCTGGGACTTCCTTAAGGGCAGAGCTCATGCCTAACTCTTCAGCCAACAACTTAGCATTCCCCCAATCCATCTCAAAATTTTTTGACCTGTAGGCAAGATCATATTTAAAGTCACTTTTCTTTAAGTTAGCTTCATCATGCTTAAATGTCTTGAGTGTTTCTTCGGCAGAGCGAAGATGCTCCAATCCAAAGTCAATGGGGGGTAGAACATATAGATTCCAGCGATTTTTCATCTTGTTTTTCTTCTGAAAAAGTTATTTATGGGTGATGAGATTCATGATGCCTGTCGATAATATTTTCAAGTGTCGCACAACAAGGCCTTGCAAAGAGATTTGATACAAAAAACATTGATCACGAGGTGGAATTGGTTTGGCGTGTTAAATGTGGAAGTCTTTCGGTTATCAGCGTGATCGTCAGCAGCAGACAAAGTTGGGCTGGGCTTGGTAACGAGGTCAGATTTTGGACGCAAAAAAGCCCGAGGTCGCTCTCGGGCTTGTGGTTAGATAGAAGGCGCTCAATAACGACTCATAGGCTTCATAACTACCAGATATAGAACCTGGCATAGCCAGCACGTCAAAGGATTTACCCATGCTCATGCACCATTCTGCGTTTAAGCTGGCGCCTTTTTTCATGATACTCAAGCACGCCTATTCCTAGCTCTCGTGCATATGCCCAAAAAACGGACATTAACAAACCAAACGACGCAAAGATCACGCAGAGTAACAACAAGCCTATGAGCTGCAAGAGCACTACCGGAATCTGCTGTCCAATAGTCATACCAGAACCAAGCGACTCAAGGTAAGCAATACCATACACAAGTGCGGACAAAACTGCCAAAGAGATCATCAATGCCAAAACGCCGATCACAGGAGCCAGCATTTTTTTAAACATTATTTACGTTCCAATTTAAAACACACGGTAGGCCAGGTTGAAATCAGGTGCGGTATTTTTTTGGCTTTGAACACAGACGGCGCCCTAGAGACAAGGCGAACTCGCCAAGACCATAAGCAGCTAAGCAGAATACAGGCCCGATAAACACGATGAACGTAAGAAGAACGATGATCACGAACCCATATCCCACCAACACCAACCCCCGCAAGAACAGTGATTCTGAAGTGAATAGGATGCTGTCAAAATACTGCGTGCCGATATGCCCCACCAAGACACACAGCCCATAAAATATCGAGGCCAAAACGGCTGCAGCCACTAGCCCGAGCAAAGTAACACCAATTTTCCTAAGCATTTAGGATATCTCATTATACCCAACCAGAACTGGGCTGGGGGATTAGAAAACCAACCAATCAACCTTACGGCGCTGGTTGAATCGATGTAGTCTCCGTTTGCTGTGGTTTATTTGAAACCTGCTGAACAAACCAGTCCGCGACGAGGTGACCTGCCGCATAGGCCAATCGACTCACTGCGCAAACGATCAAAACCAGGAAGCTGACAATGCATGTAAGCATCAGCAGCATGAAAGCAAAAATGGCGCCATTGGCAAACAGCGGGCGATCATCCTCCAGGTCAGAATATGGAATCCTCAGCCCCACATATCCGAGCCCAGAAAATACGCCATAGACAACCAGAGCCGCTGCTGCAAAAGCTATAAAACCCAGCAAGGTGAAACCAATTTTCCTCAACATTGCATTTCCTTCGATCTTGTCGTTGTGAGCCCGGCACCCCGTGCAAATCACGAGTAAAGCAATCAAGGGTGGCCAGCTAATAAGCCATCAATATACGCATTAACCGTCGAGTGTCAACATGATAAGCCGGTTGTGGTCGGCATGGTTTGCGGTTTCCAGGCAATCCTTCGAGATTTTGAGTACAAAAAAAAGCCCGAGATCATTCTCGGGCTTTTGGGTGGATTGGCAGGAGATCAGCTGACGAGCTCCTTGGCGACGCGTGAGGCAGTGCCTTTGTCGTACTGACCTGCGAAATGCTGGCCAAGGTACTTCATCGCATCACCGATACTGGTAGCGCCGCTGAGGCGCAACGCATCACGCAGGGCATCCTCGCTCATCTCGCTCGGCAGGAACGCTTGCAACTCCTGGTTCTCGGCAGTCAGCCGGGCATCACCATCACACAGCTTGATGGTTTCGTCGTTGGACTTGATCAGTTTCTTGATCACCGCGACGACTTTCTCGTCGGTGATCTCCAGGCCCTTGCCTTTGGTGAGCGTTTCCAGCTCGCCGACCAGGAGGGTGAGAATCTTGAAACCGGTGACCTGGGTCGCGTCCTTTCGCAACTCAGCCCGTCTGGTTTGTACTGCCTCGAACAAGCTCATGGTGCATTTTTCCTTCCGATAATGATGAGGGTGAATGAGTGGATGGAAACCCTGGCCCTCGTATGAGGGCAGGGTGGTGAATGTGGAGCGTCTCAAGGGACTCGAACCCTTATCTTCTGCCTGGCAGACAGAGGCACAACCCTTATACCAGAGACGCAAATTGGTGCAGCGGGCCAGGATCGAACTGGCGACCATCGGTTTTTCAAACCGGCACTCTACCTACTGAGTTACCACTGCAATACACGGTTAACCAGGAGGAGGGCATGGGCCTCTGCAACTCCTGCAATATGGGGTGAAGTGCGGGTCTCGAACCCAGCCACCTCCGGCGTCACAAGCCGGCACTCTCCCTGATGAGCTAACTCCACCAAAAAGCATTTTCTACATCGAATGTGGCGGGCCTGACAGGACTCGAACCTGTGATGACCGGATCAAAACCGGTTGCCTTACCAACTTGGCTACAGACCTACATCTGGGGTGGCTAAAGGGCATCGAACCCTTGACCTCCGGTGTCACAAACCGGCGCTCTGACCAACTGAGCTATAGTCACCATCAACTTTTGTGTCGACTGTTGCAACCGGCGACAGTCTGACGGTATGGCGGGCCCTGCTGGGATCGAACCAGCGCATGCGAGATTCAGAGTCTCGTGCCTTACCAACTTGGCTAAGGGCCTTCAAAATGGTGGGCCGTGCAAGGATCGAACTTGCGACCTGATGCTTGTAAGGCACCCGCTCTCCCAATTGAGCTAACGTCCCGTTATGAATAACGCCCCTCCGCTGCGTTATTCTGCCTGATGCGCTATCAGGCTCCAGAGCCATGCAAGCTCCAATATTGGTGGGTCGCCCGAGACTTGAACTCGGAACCTACAGGGTAAAAGCCTGTTACTCTTCGCTTTTGAGTTAGCGACCCATATTTCTCTACTGCTACATCTGGAGTTGGTCAAGGGAGTCGAACCCCTCTGGAGTGATTTGCAATCACTAGCCTTACCGCTCGGCCAGACCAACATGTATGGTGGGTGGTGTGAGCATCGAACTCACGACTTGCTGATTAAGAGTCAGCTACTCTACCAAGCTGAGTTAACCACCCATAAAACCTTTACTAAAAACTGGAGTTAGTGACAGGATTCGAACCTGCATGGTAGTGGTTTGCAATCACTCGCCTAGCCATTCAGCCACACCAACTCAAAACTTTTTCGACCCCTCAAGGTGCTGGTACTTCACGCTCATTGCCAGGGGTATCAAACAGATCACCGAACAACTCTTGGTAATCTTTGGCGCTCAGCTTGTCCATGCACGCCGCTAATTTTTTATCCATCTCCTGGTGTTGCGTCATCAACCGTTCCAGGTCTTCACAAGCCACTTCCACTCGATCTTGGCCTGCCAGCTTGGCCTCACGCAGTGCTTTCTTTAACTGCAACATCTTACAACCTCATTTGGTGGAGATAACGGGAGTCGAACCCGCGCTACCATTACCTTAAAGCCTTTGAGCCTTTAGGCTTAAATTGAGTTTAGAGTACGCTTCCTCTGCTGCTTTTTCCCCACCTTGGTGGAATGATTACCGCTCCAAGGCCGCTATGAGTGCTTCTGACACATTCCCTCAATTCAATGCATGGTTGGCTGTTACACCCCGGCGCCTAATTTTCGCCGTGCTCTCGTCCTAATCTGAGCATCTATCCCCATAACTTGGTGCCCACTCCAGGAATCGAACCTGGGTCTCGTCCTTACCAAGGACTTACTCTGCCGACTAAGCTAAGAGGGCGACAACTTTTCAAACTTGGCTCCGGGAGCAGGGCTCGAACCTGCGACGGGCGGATTAACAGTCCGCTGCTGCTACCAACTGAGCTATCCCGGAACAAACTGGTGCAAAGAGCAGGGATCGAACCTGCGACGCATGACTTTTCAGGCCATCGCTCTACCAGACTGAGCTATCTTTGCATGAAACTTTTTCAAACTAACCTGTTGCTGTATTTGGCTCCGGGAGCAGGGTTCGAACCTGCGACCTGCGAATTAACAGTTCGCCACTCTCCCAACTGAGTTATCCCGGAATTGACTGGTGAGTGGCATGGGACTTGAACCCATAACCGTCCGATTAAAAGTCGGATGCTGCTTCCAATTGAGCTAGCCACTCGAAAATTTTAGTGCCTCTTTCTCCGCACTTATTACAACTCCTGCCTGCCTGGATGAGCAGCCCCACACCTCGCTTTCATCCTGGCCTTACACCAAAGTAAGGCCCCCTGTGTTCGATCCAACAACACATCTACATCGTTAAATGGTGGGCAGTAAAGGATTCGAACCTTTGAACCCAGCGGGAGCGATTTTACAGAACGCCGTCTTTAGCCACTTGACTAACTGCCCATTTAACTTGCTTACCTGCCACTCTTTTGCAGGTGAATTTGGCTCCGAACACTGGATTCGAACCAGTGACCTAGCGGTTAACAGCCGCTTGCTCTACCAACTGAGCTACTTCGGAATTTCATATGGCGGGCCGTGGAAGATTCGAACTCCCTCCCCAAGGATTTGGAATCCCGGATGCATGCCATCACAATCACGACCCATAACTTCGGAGAGATACTCTCCAGGTATTCAGCGTTACCCAAATACCAACTGTTGGTGGAAGCTGGCGGAATCGAACCCCCGACCTTCTGCGTGCAAAGCAGACGCTCTCCCAATTGAGCTAAGCCCCCATGAAACTGGTGCACACCAAGGGTTTCGAACCCCCGACCTCACCCTTATCAGGGGTGCGCTCTACCAAACTGAGCTAGGCGTGCGGTGCTGCTTGAATGTGGTGCAAACCGCAAGGTTTGAACTTGCGACCTCTCGATTATCGGTCGAGCGCTCTACCGGCTGAGCTAGGCTTGCAATTAACGTTTAACCCCTTTGTCATCGAGGCGCTTTTCGAACTTGTTCAGCAGCTTGGACAGCTTGCGAAACTCATCCTGAATCTGCTTCAAAACACGTGCTCTATGAAAATCTTTCATGTTGGACATGTTTTACCACCCTCGATTACCGAGTCAAATCCTGCTGTTTTTGGGTGTCCGGCTCTTCCGGTGTCACCGCTTCCAACTTGCTTTCGTGTCGATTGAGGTTGTCCTCAAGTCGATCCAGGGAACGTTCAATCCCGAAGAGGAGGGACTTGGCACGTTGGGTGTGACGGATGAAGTCCAAACCACTCATGCGCTGCATCTTTGATCCTCTCGGGTCACTGACCCCTGGTGTAACATTTGGTGGAGATGACTCGATTCGAACGAGTGCGTTTTGTGGTGCCGGATTTACAGTCCGGTGCATTCAGCCAGGCTCTGCCACATCTCCAAATTTTGCACACAAACAAAAACCCCGGAGCTTTTGGTCGGCTCCGGGGTTCTGTTGAGAATCCCACTTGTATCGAGCCTAACCTTCGCTTTCGCTGGGTAGGCTCTCTTGCGAGTTACCTACCGCACAGTCACACACCAGCCAGCAAAATAATTCTTTGCCTGCTTGGTAATCTTTTGATTGGTGTGATGTGCGTTCATGTAGGTGTTCTCCGTTGTCTTGTTTCTATTAAAGCGAAGTTGCCAACTCTCGTCAACCCCCTGAATGAATTATTTTCACTTTTTCGCAATTTTTTTACCGGGCGGGAACCGCCGAACTTGAAATGGGTGAGAACAGGGCACTTTCTTCAGTTTATATAGGAAATTGCCGGCCACCAATAAATGCGCCAGAGACCGCACTGCGTTGAGCACACATAATCCCAAGTCCGGGGTAGGCGCATGTAAACCTTTCTACCTCCAGCTTCTCTCCTTGATCACCCCAGCCAATTGCCGGCACCTTGGCCTTGCACTGGCACTGGCACTGACTAACGCACAAAGACTGATCAGGAGCATCGCGTGGACAATACAAGTGGCAAAACAAGCTGCACCTCCTCGAAGCCTTGGGCCCATAAGTGGCCAGCGCCGCACCTGGAAACCCCTGAGCTCTTTGATGAGCATGACTTTCTATGGGATGGCATCGATCACCTGCGCGAAACCAATATCTTTCGCCGCATGCGCAAGCCAGACGATGAGGGTGCATGACGCAGTCGGCCATCCACTGTTGATGTCGATCGACACCCGTGCAGCGCCACGCCATCTGTCAGCCTGATGCGGCGGTTTCAGTGTACTGCCTCCACCAGCTGTTGTGCCTGACGCGGTTGGCGAATAGACGGGCAGTAGACGCGTATAAGTACTGCAAAATTCCTCATAACTGTTTAGGCATAAATTGACATTTTCTTCTTAAATTCCTATCATCATGACTAGGTTTACAAGGAGAATTTCATGGCATCCATGGCAATCGACAGCAAGATCGTCAAGGTCTGCGGCCATACCGAGGTCGACACCATCCGCTACCACAGTGTGCGCGAGCGCGAGCTTGAGCTTAAAACTTCGCGCCGCTCGATGTGTCGCGTCTGCGCGCAGAAAATCGAGCAGTGGATGAGCTTGCCGGGCCAGGCAAAGCTCGGCTTTGAACTGTCGCCGATCGTGGGCACGGACAAACAGATCCCCTGGGCCACCGAAGTGCGTGGCAAGAAGGTTGATGCCATCGCCCACATCCTCATCGAAGTGTCGGAGCAGGCTACCCTGGGTGACCCCGCTGCCCTGGGCCTGTATCGCGCCCTGCTGACCTACATCGGGGTGGCCAAAGCGAAATACTGGATCGACTCACGCAGCGAAGTGCTTAGCCATTGGCACTTTCGTCATGAGGCCGAAAAATGCATGCGCCAAGATGAGCCCTCGGACAAGCACGGTGATTTCTCTGCCTATGGCCATTGGCGCCTGACTGACCCGCAGCTGCTCGCCCGCATCAAACTTGCACAACCCGACCCGCAACTACGGGCTTCCTGACCACTCACGCTGGACGAAGTAAATGACGGACGATCCCTGGCTTCAATTCATGCAGATGCAAAGCCCTGCACAAGGCTTGTCGCTGCGAGAAATCCTGGGGTTGGATGTGCAATCAATGGAGGACGACGAAGCCTTCATTTCCTGGTTGTTTCCGCTGCCCGAGGGTTGCGAGATTGCCCCGGATGCCCCGGTGTTGACCGCCGAGCACTTTGAAGCCATCAAGGTCAGCCCCAAGCTGCGCAAGCAGATCGGTGTCAACCTGGACAGGGTGTTGCTGCATTGGGGGATCGAGCGCCAGGCCACTCAGTTCCTGAAGGGCCAGAACTACGAGGAACAATCCGGGCTGTGGTTGTGCAGCCTGGATCACAATCATTTGCGCATTGAGCGGGTGTTGGCGTTTCTGACCCTGACCGGGTTCCAGCTGCTGGCCCATGAGCTGTTCAAGTTCCTCAATGCCCGCATGCAAGACGAGTTGCTGGGCAAAATCGGGTCAGTCAAGGATTGGGCCCAGGCCCTTCAGCGAAAAGGGCCTGGCAACTGATCTCAGGCGGTTTCTTTGCCTTCAAAAGCCGGCGTTGCCTGCGCCTCCATCTCGATACGTCTGATTTTCACTAACGAGTGCTGCGCGGCGTTGCGCGAATTGATGTCATCGGTGGTTTCTTCGATCTGGGAAAGCGTGCCCATGGCGAGCGCGAGTTGTTGTTGGAGCATTTCGGTAAGGTTCATAATTCCCCCTTTTTTATTGTTTTGATTTAAATTAATTATATACCTTGAGCACCCACCGAAGCCAGAAAAGACGGGGCTTTGCTGTAATTTTGTTTGTCCGCGCTCCCGGATAATGAGCACCCCATCACAAAGAGATGATCAACAGCAACTTAAATGTCGCCTTTGGTCATTATTGGTTGGAAATGGGTTTTGACCTATGAAAGAATGGAAAAAAGGTAGCCGGCCATTACTGATGCCGTGCCAGCCAGGGGGAGCGTCCAACCATGCAATTTGCACCAAAACTATCACTTCCAACCGATGACCGATGGACATTGAAAGACCGCGATGAGCTATTCCTGTTTTGTCAGCGATTTAGCCAGCGCCGGCAGGGTTTTTCGGCCCTGTATGACCTGCAGATCGAGTTGCGCAATGACCAGTGGCGGGGCAAAGAATCGCTGATCCCGATCATCGTTCACGAATGTTTTTCCCGCTCTTTTAGCGCCCGCGAGGTAGAAACCGCGATATCTCGAATCGACATGATCGACGCCAATTTGCGGGACGGGTTTGCCGTCGGGCTGGCCTTGTGTCACGCCGACCAGCGCAAGGACAAAGAAGTCTACAACGACGCCATCCTGCGCCTGGGGATGACCGAGTTGGACGCCGTAAAGAAGCTGACCCGGTTACCGGATTTGTTCCGAGGCGAGCAATACGCCATTCGGCTTCGCCCCTTGCTGACTCCTGAGATCAAGGACATTATCGAATCGCATATCACCGAATCCAGGGCGGTCACCGCAGTCCCCACCCAGCGTTTCATGTCTTCATTGATCGCCTACCTGAGCCTGGGCTATGACCAGGATCAGCTGCCCAGTGACATGATCAATTCGAAATGGCTGAAAAACCCCGCCCTCAAAGCCGTGCAGTACCTGCTGACAGCCGATCGCATTCACTTCCAGGCCAACGCCTTGCTGCTCAAGATGCTCGGCGGGTGGCTACGCAGCAACCTGCAGCAGTTTGACCCAGGCGCCTCTCCATTCCTGGCAGTCGAGCGCTTGAAGATTGTCTATCCAGCCTACCATAGCGGAATCAAAGAGCTGCCTAGCGCCTGGCGTAAGCTGCTGGTGATCGACAATACCCAGGAACACGCGACCCCAGCTATTTGAGCTTATGCAGCACCCTGGCCACGGCCAGGCACAAAAAAGCGCCTTTCGGCGCTTCTTTTTGGTGGGGCGTGTTAAGGCGCCGGGTCTGGGTAAGACTCGTGGTCACGGCGGTAATCAAAGCCCATGGTGTCGTCCCAGTCTTTGCCAATTTGATTGGCGATCGAGACAAAGTTTTCTTCGGGCACGCCCACCATCAACTTGTCACGGGCAGCCACCGCTCGAACGTGAGGCAGGAACATCAGCGCCAGGTGTTTGGTTGGCGTTTCCCTGGTTTTGATGATCTGCAGGGCACTGTCATGAATGTGCTTTTGCGAAGCAAACTCAGCGTCACAGATTTCGTAGACGGCATCGATCTCTTCGAGCATGGGTTTGTCGAGTGGCATCAGCAGCGCCGGCAGCTTGTTACGAGGGGTGGTCATGTTCATTATCAATCTCCTGGGTTAATTCCAGTTCATCACGGGCGTAGCGCCACCATCAAGTAAAAAACATGCCGGATTGGATTAAAGGTAGCGATACCAGAAGACGTTGCCTTCTTCTGCCGTGGTCTGCAAACAACCAAAGGCAGACACCTGCCGGCGATTCAGCTCACTGCACAAACGAGCACTGATCCCGTTGGGGGAGAGGGATGACGAGAGGATCACCGAATCCAGGGTCACCGGGCGGGCATTTTGAATGAAGCTTGCCTGGGTGACCACTCGATAGGGCGTACCCACCAAAGGGTGCGGCACACTGCTCAGGTAGTGTTTGTCGCGCATGGTCTCCAACAGAGGACTCGGGTACCCATACGTCAGGGCTCGTTTATCAATGAGCCACTTATTGTCGTAAGCGGTGCTCAACAACGGATGATCCGAGCGATAGATCCGCAGCGCCATGGAGATCTGTTGTGCCTGGCTTACCATCTCATTGGCTTGAGCCAGGGTCTTTTGCTGGGTGTAGCCTTCGGTGGACATTTTGATCACCACCAGCAGAAACGCCATGATGAACAACGCGGTGATGATAGATCCAAACACGGTTAGAGTCCCAATTCAGGGTCTGTTGGCGCCCGCGCCGAGGAATGAGGTGACCCAGGGGTAGGCTCATCGTCGGTGGAGAGCACTTCGACAATGGGCGTTCCCTGTAGATCGTGGGCCGTCGTCCAGAACTCATCGAGCCCGGCTTGATGAGCTTGCTCCTGAGTGTCGACCTGGTATAGGTTTGAACCCAGCAGCTGGACGTCATAGAGTCCACCGCCATGCGGCTTGAGCATCACGGTCACCGCGAACCCGCTCAGATCCAAGGTCTGCCACTGCGGCCTGTAAAGAGGATCGGTCTGACTGGCATACCAATCCTTGGCCTCTTCCTCAGTGGTAAATCGCCGGAATCGAGCGCAGGGGAAGTACTTCACCTGTTCCAGCGCACCACCATACCAACGGTCATAAATACCCGGTGTGATCCCTTTTACAACGGCGTACCAACGATGCGACATGAGTTGCTCCTTACTATGGGTGCAAGGTTCACCAAAACCTAAACGATAAAACCAGCGGCTTATTGATCGTTGCCTACACCTAGCCCAGGCGCATGGCCAGGCGAACCAGCCCTTTGACAACAAAAGCCCAAAAGAAGAAGAGCGCCACTGCCGTCCATACGGTGAACGAAACGCCGAGGATCGTGTTGGTGTTTTCGCCACACACGCCGCCGCTCATGAACACGTAGGGCAGCCATTCCTGCAAGGGCAGGATGTTGGAATAGAAGGGGAAGGGGCTGCAAGAAAAAGACTCGATCACGTGATGCTCCAGCAGTACCAGCTTGATGTTCAGATAAAACGCCGTACAGGCACCCCACAACAGCACCAGGCGCGCCAGGCTCTCGATTAACAGCGACTTCCATTTGAGCCCGATCCACAACACCAGGCCTGCCAAGGTGCACAAAGCCAGAGCAGCGCGGATCTCTACGCAAATGGTGCAGGGCTCCCACCCCAGAAAATACTGAACCCCCAGCGCGCCCAACAGCATGGCCAAGGGCAAGGTGACACAGTTCCAGGCAAAAAACTTATCGGTCAGGCGACTCATGCTGCACATCCAACATTCAAAAGGTAATTAGGCCAATACTACCATATCTCGATCCATGGGCACGACCCGGACTGTTACGATATGGCGATATATTGATCGGCGCGATACACTGTGCGCATAAAGAGTGGAGCAGTCATGGACATCGACACCGAGATCAAACAAATCCTGGAAGCGTTTCGGCAACGGCTGATCGATCGGCTAAGTGCCAACCGCCCAGGTGCTTATGAAGCAAAGGGTATACCTCAGCTTTATGCAATGGCGGCAAGGCGCTTCCCGTGTCTTCACCAAGACGTGGAACTGTGCACGCTGTACAAAGCGCTTGGTAAAATTCAGTCAGGCTCCGTCGATCAGAACGATGTGGAAATGCCGGGTATCAACGCCTGGATCGATGCCGGGTTGAGCCCGGTGATCTACTTCACCGGAGCCTATCGCCAACAAAACCGGCACGCTTCCCCAGTATCCTCCGGCAGACAAAGGGCACCCCTATGTTTTATAGAGCTGTTGGGCGTCAAAGGCGCACGATTCCCCAGCCGGGAAAAATTACTGGGTAATTTGAGTCTGGCAGAATTTTCTCATTTTCTGGCCGATCGCGTGTCATTCAACAGAATGAATTACTACTGGGTTCGTTTACTGACGGCGGTGATGCCAGAGCTGATCGAACCGAGCAACTGGATAAACCTCTCCACTGGTTACATCAGGGTTAAAGAGACATTTCGACAGAAGAAGGGCGAGCCACTCCAGGCGTTGTTGCCCTTGCTCCTGATCAAAGCAGGTAAAGATCCAGCACTGTGCCGTCAGGCCAAAATCGAGCTGAACATAGTCGATCCTCAGGCCGTTCAATCGGTCACTCGCCAAGCGCTTCATGATGTTGAAGATGAGCGGGGCATGACCACTCTCGATCGCTATATTCAGTTTGAATACGGTGGCTGGGCTTCGCCGGCTCTTGACCCCGTGCTTATCACACACCTGCTCAGTTACGACTTCCGATCCAGAGTCGGGCACGCTGATGCAAAGGAGGGTTTGTGGTTTACCAAGGCAGTCGAGCTTCTGGAGATGCCTTGCGCCCATTCGGTCATCTGGCCAGCCGCTGTGTATGCCAGGTTTCTGATGTACAGCTGTTTTCCCGATGAAAGCAATCCCTACGACAATTTGGCCAAGGTGTTGGAGTATTTTCCCCAGATCAAGCGCATTCAGGATTATGTGATTTCGCCGAGCTTTCCACTGATTCAGTGCCTGATTGAAACAGATGAGTTTTTCATTCTGGTTCATCCCGTATTGGTTGCTCAGCTTGATGCGGCTCACAAGCAGTCGTATATCGACACCGCCAGTAGCGCTGTCGCTGATTTCCTGGTCAAAGAAATGGCCGAGGATGTTTATTTTTCAATTGACCCGCAAGTGTGCGATCCGGCGTGCTTGGGGGTCATGAGTCGGCGGGTAAACACAACGGTGAGCGTGGAAGATCTGAACCCCTCAAAGCGTGGGCACCGACAAATGCTGGCGCTCATGACCTGCGACTATAAAGGCGAGGGGCAAAAGCCTCGGGCCATCCAATGGTGTGCCAGCATAGGCTCTCAGACAATCCGGCTGGAAGCCATGCAGCTGCTGGATCTGACACTGGAGGAGGTGAGCCTGGCACCAGAGCTGCACGATGAGTTCCTTTCCCGTGACCTTGGTCTTTAAGTCGACAGGAGCTTCTATGCACACAGACATCCAAGCACTCATGGCTACCTTCAAGCAAACGCTGATCGACCTGGTAAACACCAACAGCCCCAGCGATTGCAATGAACTGTCCCTGCCTGAGCTGTATGCGATGGCTGCCAACCGGTTTCCAAACCTACATCAGGATGACAAACTGACTGAGCTGTATGCGGCACTTGTAACTACTCATACCGACGCCAAGGGGTATGTGGAACTCACGGGCATCAATGCCTGGATGAATGCTGGGATGAGTCCGATCATCTATTTCATAGGCGAAAAAATCAACCCCCTTTCTCCCCGCAGAGTGCCTTTGTCCCTTATTGAGCAAATATGGATAAAGAAAATCCACCTTCCAGAGCGGCAGCAATTGCTAGGTAATTTAAGCCTGGCGGAATTTTCGGGTTTTCTGGCCGATCGTGTATCGTTCAAACGAATGGATTACTACGGTATACGTCAATTGACTGCCAAGTTACCCGAGCTGATTGAGCCGAAAAATTGGCATAACCTGACAACAGGTCGTGTGAAAATAAGCGAAACATTTCGGAGGCGAAATGGACAGTGCTTGCAAGCCCTGGTGCCTTTGCTATTGATCGAAAAGGGTGGGGGCTCAATCGAATATCTACAGGCCAAGCATGAGCTGAACATTCACGATCCCCTGATTATTGAATCGAACACCCAAGAAGCGGTTTTTGATGCGCAGGACGAGCGTGGAATCGCCGTCCTCGAACGGTATGTGCAAGCGGAATATGGCAGTTGGCAGGTGCCGGCTCTGGATCACTTGCTTCAAAAGTATTTGCACCGTTATGCGTTTCGAACAAAGGTAGGCATGGGGCATGGCGAGGTCAGCGAGCAGTTCTGGATAAACAAGGCCGCTGAAGTCGCGAGGACTCCAGACTCAAGCACCGCGATATGGCCAGCAGTCGTTTACACCAAATTTCTGCTTTCCTGCTGCGAGCCCGATGTATCAGCTTCGAAAGAAAACTTTCGCAGCTTGTTGGATTATTCACCCGCACTCAAACACATTCGAGATCATGTCTTTAAACCCAAGTTCCCGATCATTGAGGCGATGATTGAGACCGATGAATTTTTGATTCTGGTGCACCCGGTGTTGACATCACAGATTCCTAAGGCCGATAAAACAGCCTACACCGAATGTGCAGCGCATACGGTTCTCGCTAAAATCATTAAAAACCTGACTGTAGACTCCTACTTTTTGCTTAATGACCAAGCCTGCGATCACGCATGCCTGCAAATAATGAGTCGACGTGCTAATAAAACGGTTAACCTCAAGACGTTAAACCTATCTGCCAGGGGACATCATTGCATGCTGTCGCTCATGAGCGCGGAGTTTAGGGGGACGGATCAACGAGAGCGCGCCATTGCATGGTGCGCAGGAATCAATTGCCAGAAAACCCGGCTGGAGGCCATGCGATTGCTCGATCTGACACTGGATGATGTCAGCCTGAAGTCGAGCCTGCATGACGAATTCCTTGTCCGCGACCTGGGGCTCTGATCCGATGACGACTGGAACCGACGTGCGCAATGAAGCTCAAGCGATCCTCAATGACTTTCGCCTGCGACTGATCGAGCTGATCAGCACGAAACGGCCAGGCGACTACACATCGAAAAATCTTCCGCAGTTGTACGCCCTGGCATCCAAACACTGCCCCCAGCTGCATCAAGATTCGAAGTTATGTGAATTGCACATGGCTTTAGCTGAAAAAAAGACTGGCGCGAGATACCCTGACCAAATTGTTTTTTGTGGCATCCATGCCTGGATAGATGCAGGCATGAGTCCAATCATCTATTTTTCTAGCCCTGTATTTACCGATAAAACCTTCATATCACTAGCCTTTCTGGAGAGAATGCTCGCAGCAGGTCAAGACCTACCCGATCGAGAGCAGTTGCTGGGAAATTTAAGCCTTGAAGAGTTCAGCCATTTCCTGGCCGACCGGGTGGCGCTGAGCCGAATGAGGTATTGCTGGTTATGCAAATTGCTACGCACAATTCCAGATTTGGTGGCACCAGAGAATTGGGAAAACCTAAACCACGGGCACATCAACGCGCATCGAATTTTCAAGAAAAAACAAATCGAATCGAAGGTATCCCTGAAGGCCCTTGTGCCTTTGTTGTTGCTCGAAAGTGGACAAGCCGATGCGCTATACCAGCAGGCAAAAATCGAGTTGGCGCTTCACGATTCGACCTCAATGGAAAGCGCCACATGCGATGCGTTTGCTGCGAACGATGATGAACACGGTCAGGCGGTACTGGAGCGCTTCATTCAGCTCGAATATGGACGTTGGGACGATCCTCGATTGGACAAGGTGCTGACCGGTTACCTGAGTCGCTACTGCTTTCATACGCGACATAATTACTTTCACCTTGAAGAGCAGTTCTGGCTTATAAAAGCAATGGGAGTGCTGAGTCAATCAGACCATACAGCTGTCACCTGGCCTGCGGCGATCTACGGCAATTTTTTAAGCAATACCATCCTCGATGATGAAATCGCCGGGCATGGAGCATTTCGCTGGAAAACCCTACTGAAGGTCATCCCTGAGCTACGGGGTTTACAGGATTATGCTATCCGAGAAAATTCTTCCTTGATTTCGGTGCTCAGAGACACACGGGAATTTGACTCATTGGCACACCGTATCTTACTCGACCAATTCCCCGCCCCACTCAAAGCTGCTTATGTCTTGCAGGTTGCTCCTTGTGTTGCGAGTCAGATGATAAAGGACATGAGCAACCCAGAATTTGTCTGCTACGAGACACCCCAATCCACGGAACGCACCCTGCAGCGCTATGACCCCGAGTGTGTCAAACAGATGAGCGAGTGGGCCAGGCAGTCAAAAGACGTCAGGGAGCTCAATTGCCGGCTGCAAGGCCACGTGTCGATGCTGTGGTTGATGATTCGCAATCTGCGGGGTGAAGATAACAAAGACCAGGCCATTGCATGGTGCACACAGCTGCGCTCGCAGAGAACCAAATTTGAAGCCATGCGTTTGCTTGGTCTGACACTGGATGACGTCCGGTTGGCGCCAAGCCTGCACGATGAATTTTTGTCCCGAGACCTAGGGCTGTAAACACAAAGAGAAAACCATGAAGAACGATCCAGTCGAACTGTTGGCCCCATTCCGTAAGCGGTTGGCCGAGTTGGCACCCAAGACCCCGACTGAGCAAGTCGAGCACATGTCATTGCCGGTTTTGTACGAGGCCGCGCTGTTGCAAACGCCACGGCTGCATGCCGATCAGGCTCTCTGTAAGTCGTATAAGGCATTGGGGACGTTGCGAGAATTGAGGGATGACGACAAGGATTATTTGGTCGGCGCTGAAGCATGGATCGACGCCGGCATGAGTCCGGTCATGTACTTTACGGGTTACCCTAAAGCTGATGATTTTTCACGCTCCTTACTCGAAATGATGCATGCCGCCAATGCCGAGTTTCCAGCCCCTGAACAATTGCTTGGAAATCTAAGTTTGGCGCGGTTTTCTAATTTTTTGGCAGACCGCAGCGCAGATTTTTTTCTGGGCTACAAATACCTCCACAAAGTGATCCAGGTGATTCCCGATTTGTTGGAGACTCCCAATTGGCGACATTTCCAAGTCGGACAAATTAAAATACTGCCGAAGACACAAAAACAACTCGCAGATCGACTAAGATGCTTCATCCCTCTGTTGTGTTTGCATCAACAAATGGACGACTCAAGGTATTATCTTGCCAAGAATTCACTTCAGCTTCACGGCTTAGCCCAAAAGACTGATTTATTGAATCAGGCAGTTTGGAACGCCAATACCGTTGATGATTTAACCGTACTGGATCGCTTTGTTGGTTTGGAATATGGCAGTTGGAGCCATGTACTTCTTGACGATTATCTTGTGAAGAATATCACCACGGGCGTTCACTTCGACAGTTTACTCAAGCGAGATCCGGTCGAAATGGCGTTTTGGATAGCCAAGGCTGTGGAGGTCGTCACCCAACCGAAATCTGAATACATGCATGCCTGGCCGTCGGCGCTTTATGTCACTATTTTAAAGCAATGCAATATGGAGTATTTGGTTGAGAACCCTGATTTGATGGATCAGATTGAAGCCCACCACCCTGATATTTTGACTCTGAAAAACCATGTGTCGAGATCTGCCTATGCACTGGCCCGCAGCCTTGAATATTCAACGGATCTTCGACACCTGGTCAGCCCGCTCGTGTTGTCATTGTTAAAACCAGAGCATCGACATGACTTGGTCAGCACCATGACTGGCAAGCTTGGTAGTGAGTTAGTTATAAATATCAAGAAGGGCAGGGATTTTACCGAGTCGGCACAAATAGAAGCCTTGCTAAAAAACGCCCATCCTCTTTGGGCAACAGCCATCACCGAATGGGTGCAGCGCCATTTCAGCATGCGTGACTTCAAACCCAGCGACAGCGGCATGGCCGCGATTGTGGTGCTTTTGACCTATCCCTTGCGCGGGGCGGAGAATAAGGAAAAGGCCATCGCCTGGTGCCGAACGATCCGCTCGCCAAAATGGAAGATCGAGGTCATGCACGCGTTGAGCCTGAGCCCGCAGGACATCAACATCAACGACCGCCAGAAAGAAGACTTTCTGTCCCGTGACCTTGGGCTTTGACCCTTATTGAGATAATCCCAATGACCCAACCTGCCGAGATCCACCCCAAGATCCTGAAAATGCGCTCGCGCATTGCCCACCTGATCAACCTCGGCCAGCCGACCTATAACGCCGAGGGTAAGGCCTTAGGTGAACTGTATCGAGTGGCTGTGGACAATGGGATAGACCTGCAGGTGGATAAAGAACTGGGGTATTGGCATGAACAGTTCTGTGACTATCTCGAACAATACGACATTGATGCCGTGTCCGGCCCGGAAGATGTTTTGGAAAAAGTGTGCCCACCACTGGCTCAGTGGCTTGCCGAGGGCATGTCCCCAGTCATTCACTTTGTGAGCAGTGATAATTACTCAGTCGGAAAATCTTTATTTTATGATGTATTGCGTTCCGAACATTTCAATTTTTCCGCTGAGCAGCTTCTGGGTTCGCTAACCCTCGCTGAGTTTTGTGGCTATTTCGCTAGTTACCTAGAGCTTAGAATGGCGAGATTGCCAAGACTGAGAAAAATTGTGAGCGCACTTCCGGAAATGCTAAATCCTGTGTACTGGCATACCTTCAACCCAAGGAGACAAACAGAGGTGCCAGCAGGTAGTTCAACTGTTGCGTTGAGCGACGAAATTAACCAATGGTTTCCGCTGCTGATTCTGGATTACACAAAAAACGAGGCGTTGTACAAACAAGCCAGTGCTTTTTTCAATCCCAGCCCCACCATCCACCTGTTCAAAAAACTGTTTGGCGACGGTGATACACCCGAAGACATGAACATGATTGACAAGGTGGTCTCATTGTCCTTTGGCGGGTGGGGCAGTAAAATAATGAACGACACGATTCCGTCTTTGCTGTCACCACTCCCTTTTATGGTCATTAGGCCGCAGGGTGATGAAGTCAGAAACGAGAATGTCGACTACCTCAATTTCATGGTTGATAAAGCATTGGCTGCCATTCAAGAGAACAGTCGCGTCTCCTGGCCTGTTTGTCTGCTCACTGACGTGCTGTTAAAAAATTGTGGTGGTCTTCACGCGTCATCTTCACCAGATGAGAAACGCATAAAACTGACACGACTTTTGAAGCAACATCCAAAATTCGTTGAAATTATCGAGTATTTGCGCAAGCTGCCGCCGCAAGACATAAGACTCGGAGACGTTGACATCTACAACGTCCAAAACCAGTGCATTTTAATTGACCTGTTGACGCCACAGCAGAAAACCGAGTGGCTGCCCTCACACGCCAGAAAGTTAGCTCAATCCTTTAAGCATTCAATCCATCTCGGTGGGTGGACGCACACCCTGGAAAAATCAAAGCTGATGTTTGAGCACATTCACGAAGAGCTGAAAATCGGTTTTAGCGAAGAGCTTCGCGCAATCATTAAAAACCAGAGTGTTTATATCGAATGCAAAGAAAATCAGAAAACATTCGAAAAAGCCAAGGTCATTATTTGGTTACAAACCCTGTCCCTGCGAGGGCCGGAATCAGCCGATCAAGCCCTGGCATTTTGCCATTCGATCAACGACCCGGTTCTCAAGGTCGCCGCAGCAGTCGAACTGGGCATTGATCCCGTCACCCTGAACGCATCGGGGGAAGAAGCGGCGCTGTACCTGGAAAGCGACCTAGGGCTCTAGATTTTCTTCAGCTGGCTCAGCACGTTTTGCTGGCGGAACAACCAGGCGGTCATGTGCGCGACTTTTTCGTGGTCGCTGGTGACCGCACACAGCACGCTCTTGAGCTCCTCGATCCCCGATCGCAGCGCGCCACAGCCCTGAATGAAGTGGACTTCCAGGCCTTTGAGCCGTTCATTTTCTTCGAGCAGCTCTTCCTCGTTTTCGCAAGGGTCATGATGTTCCAATACTGCCTCAATGACCTCAACCAGATCCTCTTCACGACGCGTTTGCGGCTTGAGCAGGTGCTTGAGGTTTTCCGGGTGTGCAAACCCAGACAGTTCGGTGAGTGAAGCGCCAGTCTTGATCATTGCAGAGCCTTTCTGAAAGCCAGTTCGATTACATGGTATATTGACAGAAAAACAACAATAGGCAAGTCACTCCAATGGACACCGAATTCGCGCCGGACAAGGCGCTGAGGCCGCGCACCCTGAAACAATTCAAGGGCCAGCCACACATCTCCGAGCAACTGGAGATTTTCATCGATGCCGCCCGCCAGCGCGGTGAAAACCTCGATCACGTACTCCTGTGTGGCCCTCCTGGGCTCGGCAAGACGACGCTGGCGGGGATTATCGCCCTGGAGATGGGTAATGGCCTCAAAACGACCTCAGGGCCATTGCTGCAAAAGCCCGGCGACCTGGCCGCGATCCTGGTGAGCCTTGAAGCAGGTGACACCTTGTTCATCGACGAAATTCACCGCACGCCGATCTTCCTCGAAGAAACGCTGTATTCCGCGATGGAGGACGGTTTTCTCGACATTCTGATGGAAGACAAGAGCATTCGCCTGACCCTGGTGCCGTTTACCCTGGTGGGGGCGACCACCCGCGCCGGCATGCTCTCAGAACCGCTCAGGCACCGTTTTGGCATCACCTTTACCCTGGAGCTGTACCAAACCCAGGATCTGGCGGTGGTGGTGCAGGAGGCGGCGCAGCGCCTGGATTTTCAAATCTCGACTGACAGTGCCCTTCAGATTGCCCTGTGCAGCCGGGGAACCCCGCGTCTGGCCTTGCGCAATCTGCGGCGCGTGCGCGACGTGTTCCAGACGTTTGATAGCAAACACCCCTTGAGTGAAGCGGATCAGCTCAAACGAGCGCTGACGTTGCTGGGCCTGCGGTGCGACGGCCTGAGTGATCAGGATATTCGCTACCTGAAATTGCTCAAGGAAAGCTTCGGGGGCAGGGCAGTGGGCATCACCACGATTGCGGCGGCACTGGGGGAAGATGCGTCGACGATCGAAGAGTCCATCGAACCCTTCCTGCTGCAGCAAGGCTTCATCAGCCGTACAGCAAAGGGTCGTTTGATTCTGGCCAAAGGCCAGGCTGCGATTTAAGCCCTGGCTGTTGAGCACGATTGGTCGCAGCTGGGTGGGGCGATTGACGGGGGATCAGAATTCGTCAGTTGTGGCGCGCCGACCTGTTACCGCAGGCTTCGCGCCGACGGTCGAGGGTGAATGGACTTCAGTTTGCCCATTCACCACCAGGTTGCCATCGGCGTCGGTTGAAACGGTAAGGGCTGCAACCGCCATGTAAACCACCATCGCGACGGCAAAAAGCGCTACTACTAGACCGAACATAGGAATCTCTTCTTGTTATTGTTGAGTAAATTACATGGCCGATATGACCCAGAACAAAGATTAACCTTCGAATCTTGCGATAGACGCTCAGGAGCCGACCTTTACCCCAAGAACAGAGGGCCAGATCGAGCAACGTCAGGAACACCATACCGAACAAAATCATCAGAACCCGCTCGATTTAAAAACTGGCACTGGTGCGCTGCGCTCCGCTTGGGCTAGAGCCCTGCGCCTGTCGCTGGCTGGCCAGTTGGCTCAAAGCGGTTAAAATTGCTTCCTGTTTTTCGCCCTGACGCTCTGCGTCGGCACGCAAGACTTCTTGCTTGACCACCTCAAGTTCGGCGTTTCGCACTGCCAGTAGCAGGTCGATGTGTTCCTTCTGATGCTGCATCTCTAGCTCTCGCTGATGCGCTTGCACATACTGCACAAAGTCCCGACGCGCTTCTGCTATCCGGTCATCGGCTTTGGCTTGATCTTCTGCAGTAGCGACTTGGCGGCGCAACTGGCCGAGATCCTCTGGGGTCAGGGCCTGGGTCGACGATTGTTCAGGAGCCACAACAAAGGGCTCAGATTGACTGACCTTAACAAGACCAAGCCAAAAAATGGTGACCAGGATCGATGTCAGGATCAGGCTTATCGCGGCAAACCCCTTAAACACCACACCGCTTTCTTCATCGCTCATGTTGCGCACCACCTGTTTTATCAGAAAGCTTCTGTGGTCTGCCGTTTGCCAGGCTCATAGACCTTGGCCTTTGGCTTGATCACGGGTTGACTGGCCATCTCTGACAGCGTTTCCCCCACAGTGGGCGCACTGTTCATCTCATGTTCCCTGACACTGTTTTCAATGGAAATCAGCTCTGTTTTCGGCCTGACCGGGGTGATTTCACCAGACTCGACGCGTTGGGTTATCACGACTTTCTCTTGAGGGGGTGCTGTAACTATCGACACAAAACCCACGGTTAAAACCGTCATTAGTACTATCACCATCATCAACTCAATCAGGGAAAATCCTCGCTGCACAGACCGCATGCCACACCTCACAGGTTGGTAGTCGCGGCAACCACGCACGCGGATTGATCAGAGTGCAGGCCGCTGAAGTGCAGCGCACGCTGAGCCAAGACCACCTGCATGACAGCGGGCAGTACGCCAATCGCACAATTTTCTTGGGTCAAGTTACGCATGATTCAATTTCCCTTATATTCATCAGCCGGTGCGTGAGCTTCAGGCTTTTTCCCAAGCAGCGCACGCAACACGTCAAAAAACCAGTTGGCGGTGAGTCCGCCCAAACAACAGCCTACGAGATAGAGACCTTGCCCCACGGAATACCAGCCCATCAGGATCGGGCTGGCGCACATCATGATCGCCAGCAGTGCGAACACCACCCACCGCTTGATCATCTCGTCAGTGGGCCGAGGGATTCTTGAAGCCGCAGCAGGTGGGGAATTCATGATTGAGGTTCCTCAGGCGCAGGCGGTAGCAGGGTTGGTATCACTCAGCCAGTCGTTGTTGTAAGCGTGCATCCGACGCTCATTGGCTTTAAAGAACTCCAGAATATGCGGGATGATTTCATCCAACGTCAGGACATAGTCGGCCATCAGCGCATCGACCAGGCTATTGGTCAGCGGTTGAAAGTTGCGCAGGGTGTCCAGGGTTTCGCGGTAGATGTTTTCCGATAATTGCTCGATCTTCGGCAATTGAACGTCGGTGTTGTAACCCGCCTTGGCCAACTCGCCGTAGTTGAGTTTTACCGGACTGAAGAAACCAACACGGTTGACCATCATGTCCAGCAATTGCGTGACCTTGGCGATGTCATTGTCGGCGCCTGCGGTAGTGCCGGCTTCACCGTGGTAAATTTCTTCGTTGGCCATGCCGCCGTACAGGTGGCTGATTTTGTCGATGTATTCGCTGCGCGAGTTCAGCGCAACTTCTTCCGTTTTGCTCAGGACAAAACCGAGCGCCCCCAGTTTGGACACCGACTCGGTCGAGATCTTGATCGTGTCCAGGGTGTCGTGCAGGTGCTTCAGGTCGCCGTTGTGTTTTTTCAGGGTGGTGTGCAGGTGCATGATGAAATGCCCGGCCTCATGGATAGCGACAACTTTGCGTGTCTCGTCGACTTTTGCGGTGGTGGCGCGATCCGTCAGGCCTACCGCCACACGCTCAAAGGCACGAAGCAGGCAGTTGTGGTTCACCAGGCTTTTCTCTTGCAGTGCGATCAAACCGGCACGCGAAATGAGCGTTTCCAGGATCGCAGGGCTCATGCCTGGAGAAATCCCAGCCACATGATTGAGGTCGATGTCGTTTGCGACTTTCGACTTGTCCAATTTCGACAGGAGTCGGCTCATGATTTCGCGCCGCTCTTCGTGGTTCGGCAGGCGGAAACCGATTTTCAATTGGAAACGTCTGAGCATGGCTTCATCCATCGAGGCTTTCTGCTCGTCAAAGTTGGACGCCACGATCCAGATGATTCCACCCGACTTTTTACTGCTGACGCCGTCCAGCAGAGACAGCAGGGTGGTCATCGTCTCGTTTTCATAGCGACTGCGTGTTGGACGATCGCGGCTGGCCAACACCGATTCGGCTTCATCCAGAAAGATGATGCAGCGCTTTTCCTTAGAGGCTTTTCTGACCAGATTTTTCAGGGTGCGAGGGCCACCACCGACATAACCCGTTTCCAGACTGGCAGCAGACGCGTAGAACATCGGGACGTCCAGGCGTTTGGCCAGGCAACGTGCGGTCTTCGTTTTACCGACACCCGCAGGGCCCGTCATCATCACGTTGAAGGGTTTATCGACCGCATACTCCTTGAACAGCGCACGATTCTCAATCATGCCCTGAAGCTGCAAGAGCTCCCGCTTGATGTCGTCCATGCCTACTAAGTCATCCAGGGAATCGTCGATGTCCTTGGGGTCTATTCTGTCCAGGTTGTTGGTCATGGAGCCCATTTGCATGCGCATCATCACGGCGATCAGAACAACCATCAAAAGCACAGTCGAAAGGAGCTTCCAGGCGCCGCTGAGGGCGTCTTTGGTGGTTTCACCCACCATGACAGCGGTAGGGTCGCTGTTCACACCCAGGCGTGTGCCAACCCCCTTCAAACTCCCCATAAATCTAAGGTCAATCGCCGGATGTTTGGCGATGTAGTCCCAGAGAAAAGCATTCCGGTAATAGGTGAAACCATCGGCGTTGACAGCCATGTAGAAGTCAACCTGCGGCTTTTCTTTGTGCTTGATCAAGACGTGCCGATCGTTTCCAAAATAATCCGTGGCAACCACCACGATGCTGGTGACGTCCGCCAGTTCTTTTTCACGCAAGGTAAACAGCTTGTCGCCGGCAACGACTGCGTAGTCACCTTGACCGTCCTTTTTGGCCTCAGCGGAGTCGGCATCAGTGATCGCGTTGGTGGCGACGAAATAGACCCCTGCAATAACCACCGCGCCGAACAACAGATGCGGCAGCGCAGCCTTCAGAAAACGGCCAACCTTTTTCAAAAAATCCTTCATAAATCACATGGCCTCAATCAAAAACATCAAAAATGTACTCAGAAACCGCCAGCGGCATTGCCTTGATCGTCAAGACCATACGAGTCGGTGCAATCATTGCGGTCAGCGGCATTGGCCGATCGCTTATTGCCTGCGCCTTCTCCGCCTGCGAAACGCGTAGCCTCTGTCGGCTGGGGGGTGCAATGACTGCTTCGGGTGTTCTTCGACGAAGTGCGCGAGGGCGTGTGTGCGACGCTGGTTCGACTGGATCGACGCGAACTACTCGAACTACTCGAACGCGAGGACGAACGACTTTTCGCCAGTTGCACGGCCTGGGTTGCCCAATGTGCCTGCGCGGCAAATGGACTGACCGTGGCCAGCACCGCCGAGGGCACGCTGGCTGGAACACCCGCTGGGGCAGAGGTGGTTAAGCAAAAGCTCTGAGCCGAGTAGGCCAGGGAGCCAATCAGCAACATCAAGGCTGCACGCATGAGAACATCTCCAAGGGTGTAGGGATGCAATATATATGCAATTACATAATGTGACAACTCGACTTTTCGACAAATTGATAGCGTCGATTTCATGGCCTGAAAAGCGGAAGGCGGGAGGGGGAGGGGCAAAGCAATCCCTTGCGGCGAGCCGCAAGGAAAGGGGGCGACTGCCTTCGATCAAGGCTCCAGGCTTTCACTTTTCAGGATGTGAACCGGCGCTGCATGTTCGACCCAGACAAAGCCGTCTTCACGCAGGGTTGCTTCGCCGTTCCAGCGGTACGCGCAGAGCTTGCCCTTGCGAGTGCCTTTGCCAATGCTGTAATCCAGACAGGCCATGCGTTCCGACAGGCGTTGCGGCGTGCCCGACATCCAGTAATGGCCAAAAAAAATCAGTTTGGCCTGGTCGTAGGTCAGCAGGTTCGCGGCGGGGATCTCCTTGTCGGGCAGGCGATCGGCAATGGCCTGGGCAATCAAGCCAGCCTGGCGATAGGTCTTGGCCTCTTCGTCCCACCAGCGGGTGCGGGTTTTACAGCGTTCGTTGCCATCCTGATCCAGGTAGGTCACACCTGCCGGCAATTCGATTTCCGTGCCCTTGAGCAAGGTTTCCAGGGCGTTGTAAGCCGGGGTGTTCTTCTCCGTGGTCTGGTACCAGGCGTGAGGCAGCAAGGCGTTGTTTGCATCCAAAAACGGCTGCATGAAAGTCACATGATCGGCATGCCAGCAGGCGTGGATGGCGCGAAAATCCGGGGCATCAATGTAGATTGGCAGGGAGCGAAACCAGTCAATGATTTCCTCATGTAGCGCACTGCCTTCACCGACTTGGTCGAGAAAGGTGCGGTGCTGGCGCAGATTGGAATCGCTATGAGCGCGCAGGTATTCCCCAGGCCGTGTTGGATGAGGGGTGGCATACGCCACGGCATTGTATTCATGGTTACCCATGATCAGGTCAGCGTTACCCGCCTCAACCATGGCACGCACAATCCGGTAGGCCTTCACTTGCTCGGGGCCTCGATCAATCACGTCGCCCAGGAAGATGGCGCGGCGAGTTGGGTGGGCATACCCCTCAGCGGTCTTGTGGTAACCCAATGACAGTAACAAGGTCTCCAAGCGTTCAGCGTACCCGTGAATGTCTCCGATCAAATCGAACATAAAATTCCCCCTCTCTGTATTTTCCTAATATGGCACAGGGCGGCGCATTTTGTCCAAAGTGCTCACATCTCATCTGATATCGCTCAAATTGGAGGCTCTGGTCACGATATCCCGGCAGTTAATTGCCTTTGATCTGAAAATGACGATAGGAATCTATTTTCAACGTCAGCTCCAGCGTATTATTTAGAAAATTGTAAGAGGATTTCGCCATGATTCGAATAACCTCATTGTTCCTCGGGTTGCTGCTGACTTGCTCAGTGGTGCACGCTGGCAACAACGTCATCCGTATTTCCGCGCCCATCAAAGCCATTAATCATGAAACAGGCCAGTTGGGTTTGCTGGGGGCAACCTTGCCTGGGGGATTTTCCGGGGCACGCTTTGCTTATGATTTTTCAGGACTGTCTTACTGGCTGACACCACCCAGTGGCACAGACGCCCCGGTCATGAGTTGGGCCGCGCAGCCACCTGCGGGGTTGAGCATGTCCAGCGACGGCTTACTCTCTGGTATTCCAACCAAGTCCGGCGATTTTGATATTCCTGTCACGGTCACTGCGAGTGGGGTCAGAACCCAGCGGTCATACCCCGTCAGTTTCGCTGCTCCAGCACCGCCGCAGATGGAACTTCTCGACGTTGCATTGCCGAATGCGTACAGGAGAACTGCTTACAGCTACGATTTTTCAACGCTGTTGAATTGGATTGTTCCTCCACAAGAAGCCACCAGCCCAATATTGACCTGGACAGCGACTATTCCACCAGGCTTTACTTTTTCAACTAATGGTCTGCTAACGGGCGCACCCAACACGGCTTCGCTTTTCACCATAACCGTAACAGTCACGGGCGCTGGGACAACGGCCACACACACCTATCAGTTGCGAGCCAAAACACCCATCAATGCTCTCTGCAGTACTATCCTCAACGCATCCCCAGGAACGCCTGACGGCTACTATCAGGTAACCCTCAATGCCAGGATTGTTAAGGCCTATTGTGATATGACAAGCGATGGGGGTGGTTGGACATTGGTCGCCCTCGGTGCTCCCGGCAACCCCGGCGACTGGTCGACCGCCACGGGTGACTTGAACCTGCCGGACGCGCCAGATCCTCAGGCAAACTTTTCATTCAAATTCGCCGACGCCGACATCAGCGCCGCTGCAAAATCAGCCTACCGGGTGGTGACCACCGGGTACAACAATCGACGGTTTTTCAAACCAACCTGCAATTACAGCCAAGTGGCAGTCTCCTCGGGCGATTGCGCCATCAGCTACAGCTCGACAGCCTGGACTGGGGCAAGAGGCAATGGCCTGTCACAAGCAGCCTACGGCGGGTTGTCTGACCAACGCTCAGGGGTGCCTAACGATGGCCTGTATGTGTCCACGTCAAACCTTCAAGCCCCTGAAAAAGGTTGGACAGCAGGTAATGGCACCACAGCTGGCAACGTCAGCAACGCATCTGCAGCGGGCGTGACCATCTGGATCAAATAACCCACCGAAAGTCCAAAGAGCCCCTTCACAGGGGCTTTTTTTTTTGATCTACCGACGAATCGGTGGTTATGCTGGTTATTCTTGAAACACACACAGTATTATGCAGCATATTGACCATCATTCTTTCATTTTTCAGCGCACGGGCCTCAGCAATGAATTTCAAAGCGATTGCAGTATTTCTTGGGTGCTTGGCGATACCGCCAGCGATGGCGGGGGAGAACATCATCCGCATGTATGCCCCGATCAAGGGGGTCTCCTCCACAGTCACGCCGAAGCTGGATCTGTACCAGGCTGAACTGGCAGAAGGGCTGCGGGGCACACCCTACGCTTACAATTTTTCAGGCGCCGCTTATTGGGTGAAACCTCCCAAGGGGCCACTCCCCGCGTTTGTCTGGTCGGCAGCACCACCGGCAGGTTTGAATTTTTCCAGCGCAGGACTACTCTCGGGGACACCCAACACCTCGGGGACTTTCGAGATCCCGGTGACGGTGCAGGCTGCTGGACAATCGGCCACCCGCACCTACGCCCTGAATATCAAAGCCCCAGCCGCCAGGTTTGAATTGTTTAATGATGAGTTGCCTGACGCTCAAAACGGCGCAGCCTATTCGTTTGATTTTGCCTACCTGGCCGAGTGGATGGTACTCCCTCCCCAAGGCGTCGATCGAACATTTACCTGGTCAGCCATCGCGCCTGCCGGCTTAACCATGTCCAGTACTGGTGTGCTGTCCGGCACACCGACAACCTCCGGTGACTTGGTGGTGGCCGTGACGGTGACCGCCGCTGGAATAACCATGACTCGTGATTACACGCTGACGGTCAAAGCACCGGCTGCGAACCTCGAACTGCTCGACGCCACGCTCAACCAAGGCATGGTTCAACTCGGTTATACGTACGACTTTAGCCCCTTGGCACATTGGCTGGTCGCCCCACAGCCGGGTGATGTCACAGCCTTCACCTGGACAGCTGCCTCCTTGCCACCGGGTCTAAATCTGTCCAGTGCGGGTGTAATATCTGGTACGCCGAGCACCGCAGGGGATTACTCCCTTGCCGTGACCGTGACAGGCAGCGGCAAGACGGCCACCCACAGTTATGCCTTGAAGGTTGTGGCCCCGTTGACGATGGTGTGCAAGGACATTAAGGCCAACACACCCGGCGCTGCCTCCGGGGTCTACACCTTAAGCCTCAACGGTGTGCAGATGAAGGCTTATTGCGAAATGGCCAGTGATGGTGGCGGCTGGACGCTGGTAGGGCGTGGCGCACCGAATGCGGTAGGTTCCTGGACGGCATCAACTGGTGACTACAATTTACCTGCGTCGCCTAGCCCAACTTCGGCCAGCTCGTTCAAATTTGCAGATGCCACGATCAACGCCATACCGAAATCGGCCTACAAGGTGATGACAACCGGTTACAACAACCTGCGGTATTTCAAACCCAGCTGCGTGTATAACCACCGTGGTACCCCCCAAGGAGATTGCGCCATCAGCTATGCCACCGAAAGCTGGACAGGTGCCCGAGGCAACGGCCTCTCGGTTGTGGCAGCAGGCGGTCTTACCGACCACAGAGCCTCTGTTCCCAGTGATGGCTACTTCGTGCTGACATCAGCACCTGGTACGCCTACCGCTGGTTGGGCAGCCGGCAATGGCACCACCAGCACTTACGTGGGCACCGGCAGCGCCGGCACCATCGTGGGCCAGACCATCTGGGTGAGGTAACCACCCCCGGTAAAAAAGAAGCCCCTCATACAGGGGCTTTTTTCATTGTGCGCCGTCGAGCCGCACCACCAACCTGTACTTCAACCAGCCTTCTCCAGCACCACAGACGTGGCTGGCATGACTCGACAATCGCATTGTTGATATATTGGGTTGAAGCAGCCTATTCCCAGGAGTTCTCTATGCCAGAACAACCTATCAGCCAGTCTGAACTGCTCGCGTTTTTGAAGCAACTGCTGGAAACCGCGCCACCCAGCACATCGACTCCGTTCCTCGCAACCCTGGTCAATGCCCAGGCGCTGCTTGACCGCCTGGAGCCCCCTGACTCGAAGCCGGGCCCCGCGATGAGCCTCACCTGCCTGAACCTGACCGTGATGGCCCACAACCTGCTTCAAGGCGCTGGTGTTCACACGCTAGGCGAACTGATGAACCACAGCGAACATTCGTTGGGAAGGATACCCGGCATGGGCCGCAGGTTTGTGAGGGTTATTCTGGAGGCGCTCAAGCCCTATGGGACACTCAAGCCCAACCCTGCTGCCGTCCGCAACGACAGGATTCAAAATTATTCGGATGAATATCTGATACAGCCTTAGGATGTTCAATCCTTACGAGGACTATTCGTGCGTTGACGTACTTAAGTTCGTCAGTGTTACGATAAGAGTAATGAATTTTAGGACAAGATGATGACCACCACCAAAAACCCACAACTTGCAAAAGATGATCACGAATCGCTGGTCATCACGTTTGTCGATTACCTGCAAAGCGCTACACCAGCCCCTTCGTTTTTGGGTGGTGAAAAAGCCCGCCTCAGCCACGAAGCGTTTGATCGCGCCTTGCGCGACGCGATCGTTCAGGCGCGTCCGATCTATCATCCTGCCGATGCGGACAACAGCCGTTTCTCGCAATACGATGCCGAGATCCTCAATTCCACTTTCCAGAGCTGGAAAGGGCACATTCAAAGCTCTCCGGCGTATTCCGAAGGTCAACTCAACAGCTTGCGCTTTCTTGGCGATGAAGATTTGCTGGCAAAATTCAGAACCGGCAAAAAGCCAGCGCAGCTGACCGCCGAAGTCCTGCGCAGACTGGAAAGCGACAAAACCTTCATCGGAAACATGTTTGAATTGGGCAACGGTGCATTCGCGCTTTACGACGGCGGCTTTCGAAAATGGTTTAACCCGGTGTGGGCGGAATCGCCGGACGACTGCATCAAGATCATCTCGAAAATTTCCAACTCCCACAAATTTGCGTATGCAGCTCCAGACTTTTACCCTGCGCTGGGCAAATCCACAGTGACGTTGAATGCTGTCGACCATGAGTATGCGGCACTCAACAGCACCTTCAAGCACCTGGAGAATGCCGACAAGATCTTCCGAGGAAAACCGTTTGCGCCGGTAAGTCATTTGCTGAGCATCCTGAAAAGCCTGGGCGCATTGCCAAACCTGTCGGATCTGCCCGGTACCCTGTGTCACTACATCGCCAAAAACAAAGATTACATGCACCCTCAAGTGAAAGAGTTGGCGGCGAAGTACGAAATGGAAAGCCATTCGATTTTCGGCTCCATGCTGCATGTCAAACTGGAGTCAGCTTTCCACGCGGGTGTGTCAGTGAGCGTGCTTGCTGGCATCATCGGCGCTACCAGCTTCATGCGAGAAGACTTCTCGTTGGAAGGGTTTGAGCGTCAGACCTTGTCGGAGAAGCTATTGTCCAACGTCGGCATAGAGCCCGCTTTCCTTCAATTGATCCTGGAAAAAGGTCGCAGCGAAGGCCTGTTCAGTGATCAGGAATTGTTCAACGCCAAGGTGGATGATGAGCTGTGGAAATACAGTGTGATTGGACAGTTCATGAACCCGCTGGATCGCGGCCCTGCCGATGACCCTGTGTTGTCGGCTAAAGGTCACGATCGCGGCCCGGCGTCATTCGAGCCGGATTGATCACACACCATGCAGAAAGAAAGAGGGCTGAGGCCCTCTTTTTTTGTTGCCTGAAAAAATCCAGGCAAAGAAAAAGCCTCCGAAGAGACTTGGAGTGGTGACCAGCAAGGAGGTGCTCAAGACAGCGATTGGATGTAGTCCTGAGCGGCATCTGGTCGATGGTTCGACAAAAAATGGGAGAGACATTAGTCGTAAAAGGATGTAGTCCCGTACCCGGCATTCGAACCAAACTTTAAAGCTCTGGGTGACTGACGTGGATCAATCACCGGTATTAGGGTGGCCAGCAAGGTGATGCACAAGACGGACGGTTAGCGATGTAGTCCTGTGCGGCATCTGACCAAGAATCGACAAAAACGGGCGAGATGTTTTATCCCAAATGATGTAATCCCATCCCAGCATTCGACTCAAATTTAAAACTCTGCATGCCGCCTGGGCGGCATGGTGAAAATAGGGGTGCCAGCAAGTAATTTGTGAGACGGACAGTTTTCAGAATGTAGTCCCAACAGGCATCTGGCGTGCAAGCCGACAAAAGTCGCGTAGACGTTACCTTATCAATGTAGTCCATCGCTGCATTCGACTTACAAACATATTAGCACATTTTCGAAGAAGTTCAACACTTTTATCTCTGTTTTCTTCGAATTTCCGAAATAATTTTTCGGAAAATATGCGTTTCGTACCGTGGTACGTACCACATGGCACGTACCACGTTTCTTACTCCGCGACTTTCACCGCATTGATGGCATCCAGCTGGGTGGAACCACCCGCCAGGTACGCCGCCATTACGCTGAACACATCGTCGGAGAACCCTCCGACCATCAGCGTGTCGGCACGATGGGCACTGACCGAATACTCGTTCGGCGTGATGTCGCAGTTGATCATCCGAGCCTCTGGGTATTGCGCTTTGTAAGTCGCCCACAGGGTCGAAAGGTCTGAACGGTAGCTATCAGCCCACGACTCGTTATCCGACACCAACACCAGGTTGTCAGCCTTGATGCCGTGCTCGATCAGGTACTCAATCACGCTCCCGCAGTTGGTACCACCACCTGCGTACTGCTTGATCTTGTCCGCGATGGTCATGACCTTCGCGTTGTGCGCCGCCTTTACCTCCCGGCAGGTGTAATCAAAGGCCAGGATCGTGGCATTGCGGTTTTTATGCCGCAGTGCGGCACCGACCAAGGCCGCGACATCCAGGCAGGTGACATTGCTGGTGGCGCCAGGTTTGTGGCCGGTGATCGCAGCCCCCATGGAACCCGAGACATCGATGGCCACGACCGTCGAGCCCTCGATCACCGGGACGTTCTCCAGGGCAATTTCCATGGCCGCCTCCAGCGCCAGCTTCAACGCCCGTGGCAATCCTTCGTCGATGTTCAGCATGGCCGTCATCAACTGGTAGGGGAACGCCCGCGCCTTCAGCACGTTTTCACGATCCGCCAGACGCTTGGCCACCATGTCGACCATGACCTTGCTGTTGAACACCCCGTGACGCGAGAAGGTGTTCAGGTTCATCCGGGTCATCTGCCAACGTGCATTGGTCGCAATGCGCATCCAGTCTTCAGCCCCCAGCGGCAGCGCTGTCAGTTTCTGGAAAGGAGCGCGCAGCGGTGCCGCCTTGGATTGACCCGACGCAAACGCCTCGTACTCGCGGATGAAGTCAGGCAGCAGCGCCACGTCCACAGGTTTTCCCATGATGTAGGCGTACAGCGCGTTGCGCGACTCGTCCTTGGCCTTAGGGTGCGCCAGCTTCATCACATCGACCAGGCTTGGGTCGTTACCGACCGACGCCTCCCACAGGGCGTACTCGGGCAATTTAGTGATAAAGCGTTTTACCAGACGTTTGGCCTTCGAGCCCAGCGACTTGCGACCCACCACGCCGGAGCGCAGCATTTGCACGAAGTTACGCAGCATCTTGGCGTTGTCGATCACCTTTTCGAAGACCGGTTCGGCCAGGTCGCTTTGACGCGCCACCAGCAGTGCACAGAGCAACGCCGGCATATCCTTCATCAAGCCCTTTTCGCGACCGTAGATCGCGAGCTTGGCAATGAACTCATCCGACACCTCGCCAGCATGCTCCATCACAGCATTGAGCTGATCACCACCCGACACATAGAAGGTGTCGTTGAACGTGCCGGTCATGACGAACTGCGCCAGCGCCTGCTCGTTGGATTTGAGGTGGGCCTTGCCTCCGGCGTGATTTTTTACCGCTGCCGCCGAAGAGGCGAAGATTTTTTTGTTAGCCATGATGAAGCTCCTGTGTTCATTCCAGGTTGTCTGGACGATGAAACAGGTACTGCTAATCGTGTGCCAACTCCAAAAAAACTATGATAAAAATCTCTATATCGTTGTTTTGTATGGATTTAAATTTATATGAAGGGGTTTTATGAAAATTGACACCAACCACAAAACCACCTAAAATCTATTCCATAGAATACGAATATATGGTGTCAGATATGTCGATGAACATTATGTACAGTTTTCTGGGCAACCAGCTGGACTCGGGTTTCCAGGAAAAACGCTGGGAGCGCTGGCGCCCTAACGTCGGCATTTCTGAATCCGATTCGCCTGTGATCGACAAGCTGGTGTTGATGCACGGCCCAAAGGATCTGGCGCTGGCCCGACGCGTCGCCGAAGACGCGTTGATCAAGCGGGTAAACCCGAACTTTCATGTGGAGCTTCAGGAGCTGGAGCTCAATCCCTACGACCTCAGCAAAACCTTCGTGACCATGGACGAATTGCGGGTCAACACGGTGTTCGACCCCGACCACCACTACTTTTTGAACATCACTACCGGCACCCACATCATGCAGATCGTCTGCTACATGATGGTCGAGAGCAAACTCTGGCCAGGCGTGCTGGCGCAATGTGGGCCCACGGCTGATCGCAAAGCCAGCCGATCGGTGATCGAGGTCATCGACCTGGATCTGCGCCGCTATGACAAGATCATGGCCCGCTACCGCCTGGAAGACCTCAAGGGTGAACTGCAACTCAAGCAGGGGATTGAAACGCACAATCCACAATTCAACGCCATGGTGTCGAAGCTACAAAAGATCGCCTCCAAGTCGCGCAGCCCGATTGTCCTGATGGGCCCGACCGGTGCCGGCAAGACGGCCATGGCCCGTCGTCTACACCGGGTGAAAGAGGAGCACGGCATGCTCAACGGCGAGTTTGTCGAGGTGAACTGCGCCACCCTACGTGGCGACACGGTGATGTCGACCTTGTTTGGTCACAAAAAAGGCGCCTTTACCGGCGCCCTGGAAAACCGTGAGGGGTTGCTGAAAAAAGCCCATGGCGGGTTGCTGTTTCTCGACGAGGTCAGTGAGCTGGGTCAGGATGAACAGGCCATGCTGCTGCACGCCCTGGAAGACAAGCAGTTCACCCCGGTGGGCAGCGACAAGACCGTGTCGAGTGACTTTCAGCTGATCGTCGGCACCAACTGCAATCTGCTCCAGGCGGTCGAAGAGGGCACCTTCAGGGCGGATCTGTTGGCACGGATCAACACCTGGTCGTTCACCTTGCCGGGGTTGCGTGATCGCCTGGAAGACATTGAGCCCAACCTGGTGTACGAACTGGCGCGCCTTCAGGAACAGCACAAGGTGGTGTACCGCATGTTGCCCAAGGCGTTTCATAAATACCTGGCGTATGCGACCTCGCCGATTGCGCAGTGGTCGGGCAACTTCCGCGACCTGACAGCGTCGGTGGAACGCATGACCACCCTCGCCGAGAAAGGCATCATTGATGAGCAGGTGGTTGATGAAGAGATCGAAATGCTCCAGGGTGCTTGGCGACAGGGGGGCCCGGTGTCCGCCAGCGGTTTTGACTTGGTCGAGCGTGTCTTGCCGGGGCATCAGCTCAACCTGTTTGAGCAGGCCCAATTGAACCTGGTGCTAACGCTCTGTCTCGACGCCAAGAGCTATGCGGATCTGGGGCGACAACTCTTCGGGGAGTCAGTGGGGAAAAACCCCTCACAGCGCGCCAGGGACTTCCTGAAGGATCATGGCCTGACCCTGGACGATGTCAAATCCATTTTATCAGCTTGACCTTAAAGGACTCCACCATGAAACGACGTGTGCATTTTGAAATTGTGACCTGCGCAGCCACCGAAGCCGACACCGAGGGGGACTCGGTTGTGGCCTGCAATACCCAGGCCGAGCTGGATGCCGAACACCTGACCCAAGATCCGGGGCGAGTGACCTGCCAGCGCTGCCTTCAGCGCATGCCTGTCATTGCCCTGGGCGGGTGACGATTGGCAAGGGGCTCGAATTAAAGGCTTCATCAGGGAAGCAAGGCCTTTGGTCTGCTGGCGCTTCCCCCTGCTGGACTGATGGCTAATTCATGGCATACTGCGTCGCTTGTAGGGATAGGGTGTTTCAATGAAGGTCATCAAGGTTGCTAAACAAAAACGTCAGAAGCCAGATCGATTCATTTTGCGAATCGACGAAGAGCTTTATAACCGCATAGACGCCTTGTCCCAGTCGCACGAGCGCAGCACCAATTCCGAGATTTGCTATGCCGTGGATCAGTGGTACAACGCCGAGGCGAGGGAGAAGTTTTTCCATCGCACGCTGTTTGGGGTCGGACAGGACAAGCCGCAAGAGGTCATTCCTTTCCGTCAGCCCCCCGGTACCGACCCCATCGTGAAAACCATGATTCGTTTTGAATATGCCACGTTGAACAACGTGCGCAAAACCGCAGACGAACAAAAAGAGTCCATGAACGGTAGAATCGTCTGGATTGTGAAGTGGTGGATCGAAATGCACGAAGATTTTGCTCTGGCCCAGGCCAGCGATGCCGAGTGACCTTCCCTGTTGCCGAAGGCGAGGGGAAGGTTGGGCTGGACACGTTGCCGACCGGTGCCGGCAACACCCCATCGGGTTTTCAGCCGTAGGCTGGCTCGCTGTTTTGCAGTTTGGCTGCTTGCAGCCCGCGTCGCTCTTTGTGGGTCAGGCCCTTGACGTTTTCCGGATCGAAGTCCAGCAGGGTTACCAGCTTGTGCGCCGTCTCACCGTGCTTGAGCACACTGAGTTCGCGCTCCATCGCGGCATCAACCCCGTAGGTTTTACGAAAGGCAGCAAACCCGCTTTGAATCAGTGCCTGCATGTTTTTCTGGTGCTCGGGCTCCAGATGCTGTGAACGATCGAGCAGGCTGACCAGCAGCTTGCCAAAAGGACGGTGGGAAGGGCTTAGATCCAGGGTTTGCAGGGCCCTGCCCAGGATCTTGACCGCCGACAGGGGGATGTTGTCGATCGGGGCCAAATCGATGGATTCGACGGCGCTGCGGCATAGCATGCCGACGGCAACGTCCACGCGGGTATCCAGCTGGTCATCTGCGGTCTCGATCTTGATGTCTTCTTTCATGGCATCACGATCAATCAAGTGCGGGTTGTTCACCAGGTGCGCCAGGGCCACCATGGGCGAGGACACACCGTGCTCCAGGACATCACCGTGGGTGACTTCCTTGCCCAGCAAGTCTTTCATCATGGCCTCAACACTTTCAAAGTGCGAAGGCTGGTTGATGGCGTTTTCCAAGTAGGCGCCGTAGGGTGCAAACTCCGGGTTGAATTTCAATTTCATGGGGTCATCCTGATTATTATTGTGGCCTTGCACCCAGCATATCAATTTACGCTTAAGTCGATCCAGTGATTTATAGCCCCAGATCGGACTCCAGGCGTCTGGACAGGCTTCCAGGCATAATGTTCTCCAGGGTAATCAATTCAAAACCGGCAATCGCTGCGATGTCGCGCTCCTGGGTCGTCGCGTTTTCAAAAATACTGTAATCAAAGCCCCAGCGCTGAAGGAATTGCTGATTGAAGCTGCGAAGGCCGGCAAAGGCCTGCTCATCAACGCGAGCTTTCATCGTATTACCCGGCGCGTGCAGTATTGCCAGGTTGGACAGGGCTGAGGCTAGTTTCAAGGTCACGGCACTGACCAACGCTTCATCAAACTCCTGTTCCGGTAATGCCTGGCGGGCAAGGAAGTTCAGCTTGGTGAATACACTCAAGCCGATTTGCTCCTGTGGCAGGTCATTGATCTCACACAACAGGTTGTGCATCAGGTGGTGCGGAGCGGCCATAAAGCGTTGCAGGTGCAGGTTTTCAATACCCATGCTCAGCACTTCAGCTTGAGGAAAAAAGGGCTTTTCAACATCGAAGTCAAGCCCAGCCAGTAACCCCACCTGAAGCAACGTACTGCCCAGCACCGGGTTGTTGCCAGGAATGCGTTTGAAAATGTAATTGAACAGATCCAGACGATCCTGTTTGGATTCCAGAGCAGCAAAATCCAGTGAGCGAACGACATGCTCCATAGTGCCCGCAAAGCTGTCTTTCAATTTGAAGACCAGGTGCATGGCCAACTGATTGGCCAGGTGCGAACGGGCTGATCTTAACGCGGTGGCCGCATGAAACACACCTTCCCAGAAATAGTTGCGGTTCATCACGCTGTTGATGAAGTCAGGGGACAGAACCCCGCTCTTGACCAGGAAATCCCCGGCATTGCCGTTGGGCAGGATGTTGTCGAACATCAGCAGGTATTGGGTTTCGCTGAGCATGTGCTCGTACATGCCGGTGTAACTGGCATCGTCCTGATCCTGACGGCAGAGCCGCAGATTGTGGGCCATGATATGAGCCATTTCAACCTCAGGAACACCCGCTTCCATGATGGCAAAGGTGGTTTCGCCAAACATTGTCTGTATCGCCGGAGCCTGACGTTTCAATTGCTCAGGATCGTGAATCGCAAAAGCCTGAAACACCTTGGAGTAGACGCTTATGATATTGATCACCTCATCGGTGGGCAACCGGTAGCTGAAGCCGTCGTCGTAGGTGTGTTGATCGAAGAAATTATGCAGATCAAATGGCGCCTGGGACAAGACTTGCGCCAAGGTTCCGACCGCACAGCCGTTTATGACCGCGAGGGTGAAGGCCAGGGCCTCTTCCGGGACGTCTAACCCTATCTCCATATGGTTACTGAACACCCGCACGCTGTTCCTACTACGCAAAGTGACCGGGATGTTGGTGTAGCCCTGATCTTTGATGTGCCGCTCAATGGCCGAACATTCTTGTTTTACCGCTTCTGACATGGTGACTTCCTCGAAAAAGTGAATTCAATCAATTTGCTAAAAAGGCGATTCCGGGCAGGCGCTACAGCCTCAGGTCGGCTTCGAATCGGTGGGTTAACATCTCAGGTGCCACACCGTCATGGTCAAAGCCCCAGATCAATGACGAGTCGCTTTTCCACGGTTGTTCCCGAGGTGATTTCGAGCTTGTCCATGTCAAACCCCCAGAGCGCCAGGTCGTTGCGGCAGGAAGGCTTCAAGGCTCTCAAGGCGTCGTAGTCCACAACGGCCTCGATGTGGGGTTGCAGTACGCGCATAGAAGGGCCAATGGTGTCGTAGTGCGCGAGCAACTCCGCATGATTTTCCGCCCCATGGATCTTGTACTGCTGAAAGTCTTCAGTCATGCGCATCAGGTAACGGTTGGCCACCTCAGGATCAATGACCTGAGCCGGAAACTGCGCCATGGCGATTTTTTTCCACGTCATGTAGTGACTTAACGGTGTGGAATAGAAAGGCTGGTGCATTTGCGACAGCATCAGTTTCTCGAACAGCTTGTCACCAGCATTGAAGAGGTTGTGAAAGAAATCTGCCAATAGCTGTGATTGATTGAATGTCGCCCCAATGTTGGACACATCGGAAAAATCGAAACCACTGGGTAGCGCCGGGAACATCGCGAGTTGAAAAGCCTCCTCATCCAGAATTGAATGCAATGTGGATTCTTTGAGGTCTTCAACCAGCCATATCACTGCGTCAGTCAGTTCGTCGTCATCTACATTCCAATTAACCCGACTAAAATCGAGTGCCATCAGCATCCCTATGGTTTTCGACGAATTGTTCAGTCCTTCGAGTCGAAGGACGTGATCTACGATCTTTTGTTTGGCTGTATCAATCGGAGCGCCAAGGACAAGACGCTCCCAAAAAAAACCTCCACCCAGCACCTTTTTCACAACGCCAGCGTGAAAGGCATCGACCGATCGAAGAAATTCAGCCGGTGAGTGGTGAGGCAAATGCCGGAGCTCTTTCGCCCTCATGGCCAGGTAGCCCATTTGATGATGGATCGTGTATTGCAGTTCCGGGGTTTGCCCAATGGCAATCGCCGCAATATCAGCATCCAGCGCTGGTTTGAGTATTAAGTCCGGATGGCCCAGCGACAGCGCGGCCAACTTGAAATAGGCATTTCCGTGGCTGTGGGTTATCCATCGCTTGAGTTCCGCGACGGCGTGCTCAGAACCGTGTTGCTGTAGCAAATAGGCTTCGCCAATCGAGCGCAGCACGGTGATGCCGTCGAACTGCGAGCCATCTGCACGAGACACTGACTCGTTATCGTTAATCTCAAAATCGTTGTTCACCTCCCTGATGGAGAGGTTCATCGCGGTCATGATCTGGGCAATGCCCAGGGCAGAAAACTGCAGTTCGACCGCCACGTACAACGGCAGCATACGATTGGTGATCCCGTACGCGCTGCTGGTTTGCACGTAGTCGTTATCGTTTAACCCCATCCTCAGGACAGCCTCAATCCCGGCTACTCCATGTGTCTGGAACAGGAAGGAAACGCGTTCATATTCGTTCATTGCGATTGAGCCTGTTGAGTGTCGGTCGGCGGTGTTTGCTTACAAACCCAGATCCACTTCGAGTTGCTTGCGGGCGGTTTCCGGGGCCGTCACCTCCAGTGTTCTGATGTTCATGCCCCAGGCCACCAGATCCGCTCTCAGGGGTTCAGCGTACGGCATGAATTCATCATACTGGAGGAGTGGCTCCAGATACCTCATAACGCGACGCATCGAACGAGCCATTTGATCGTACAGCTCGCCAATCTTTGGTACAGCTTCATGCCCCTGAACCTTGAACTCCTGGAAGGCCCTCAGCATGTGATGGGTGTAGGCGTTCGCAGTGCCTGGGTCTATCTCTTGCTGCCCTAGTTCAGCGTTCATCAGGCGCGCCCAGAGCATGAAGTGACCGAGGGGAGGGTGAGTGTGGCTCAGTTTCATCTGCGAGGCCATGATCGATCCCACAAGCTGCTCAGGCTGATCCCAGAAGCGGTCGAAATAGGGAATGGTTTCTTGCATGCCACGAAAGCACACCTTAAGCCAGTGGCGGTCGAGAAATGAAAAGCCTTTGGTGTTGGCTGCTTCCTGGCTGATAAGCATGATCAAAAAGGCCGGTTCTTTGTTCAGGTGCTCCAAGGGTGACTGTTGAACCCGCTGTAGTACGCTCAGTGGGAAGTCATCCATGCGACTAACGAGCGATGCGGAATTGAAATCACCTAGGTCAATTGACAGCAAAATATCCTTCACTGTCTGCGGTGAGGAATGGACAATACCATTAAACAAGTAGTCCGCCAGCCAACTTTTTGGGAGATTCAAGTTGATGCCAAGGAAGATATTTTCCCAGAAGCCATAGCTGCCCAAGCGTTTCTGAATAAAACTGGGGTTTAGCGCGCCACTGAGCTCAAGAAACAAGGCCGGGGATTCTTTCGGCAGGTGGGATTCATAAAACAGCCCCTCGGGCAGCTCAGAGCTCTTGAACAACGCCATCTCTTTTAGCGGCATCACCTGGCCCTTGGCCAGAGCTGCCAATTCCTCGTCCATCACTTGGTGCAGGCTGATCTCCGGGCTTGCAACCGACAGCGCCGCCAGGCAATGCTCCGTCTGCATTTTGAGCCAGGGTCTTAATTCATCGATGGCCTGTTGGCTTCCTTGGTGAATCATCCAATGGGCCTTCACCACCTGCTGCAAAAAATTCGTGTCATCAAAACCGGTGCCGTCAGCGCGAAAATGGCTGGCAAAATTGGGCAAATAGGCTCGCCCAACATCCCTCAGAGTCAGATTGAGTTCCAGCATCATGGTGGCGATCTCTGCGACCTCAAATTTGAGCTCAACAGCGGCGTACAGGGGCATGGTTCTTTCGCTGGTGCGCACGGACTGCATGGCCTTGCCATTGCCAACAATGCGCACGGACTGCATGGCCTTGCCATTGCCAACATTGCCAATGGCTTCGCCCAACCCTAAATCTTTGATTTCGGCCAACCCATGAAGCCCCTTGGTCGCCAGAATGTCCCGAATATGTTCGTAGAGAAGGTATGACATTAGAGCCCCAGGTCGATTTCAAGGACTTTGGACGCGACCGAGGCGGACGTCAGATTCAGCTCGCGCATGTCCAGCCCCCACATCACCAAGTCGTTACGCTCAGCATCACCCAGCTTGCTCAGCACTTCGTACTGAATCTGCGAACCCAGTTGGCTGGTCAGGCGGCGCATCGAGGCGTGCATGTCGTCGTAGACCAGGGCCAGGTCGGCTGAGTGTTCATACCCCGCGATCTTGAAGGTCTGCAGTTGTTCAACCATGTGTACCAGGTAACGTGTGGCTACTTCGGCGTCGATCTGCTGAGGGCCCATCTCGACATCGTTGAGGGTGTGCCACAGTTTGTAATGGCCAACCGGCGTCTGTACCGCCGAGTCGTGCATCTGCGACAGCATCAGCCGCTGAGTCAGGGTTTCAGGGTTCTTCCAGAGAAGGGACATGGTTTCACGCGCCAGCGCAGACTCCTCGAAAAGGTCATCCAGGCCCTTTTCGTCCAGGAAGGAAAAGTTGGCCTGTTGCATGTTCTGACCGAGAAATGAAATCAGAAAGGCTTCTTCGGTCAGCACACTGGACAACCCGGTACCGTCGAGGAGGGTGATCACATGCTCGACGGTAAAACCCACGTCGCGATCCGACGTCTCATTCTCAAAAAACGAGGTGTCGAATGACATCAGCATTTGCTTGACCTCAGTCGGCTTGCTTTTGAAATGTACGTCAGTCACATGCTGGAGAATTTCGGCTTTCAGCTCATTGTCCAAGGAACCCATGATCACCGCTTCCCAGAAAAAGTTGCTGCCCAGGCGCTTGCGCAACACAGTGGGGTTAAACGCACCACTGAGTTGAAGAAAGTCGGCGATCGAGTGGTTGGGCAGGTGGGCGATGTGCGTTACGTTCTCGGCCAGCATGGAATTGTAATAGCCGACCATGTCCACCAGATCC